>OLRA01000054.1_pt1 | contig 132803 bp, 123 predicted proteins | sample 1673011 | NCBI WGS metagenome assembly OLRA01 (sample SAMEA3136746, study PRJEB25190) | human gut metagenome | reverse complement strand
CAGCAGCACTTTGAGGAAAGCCCTTACTGACTTCTGGACAAAGTGTCCAGAGGTAGCCATTTAGCCGGACGGCCAGCACTTTCACGGTGCTGGCCGTTTCTGCTCATCATTGGAAATACTGGCGAATAACTGCAAAGGAGGTTTTCTGTGAAGCTAAACGCACAAGTGATTGAAAAGATGCAGAGCGTCAATCTTGACGCGGTGGATAAGGAAACGCTTGTTGACGCAAGCGGTTTTGTTTTTGATAATTCGTTACCGCTGGAAAAGCGAGCTGCCCGTATGCTGGAACAGTTGAAAAACCCCTATTGTTTCCGCTATGGCGATATGGCCATCAAGCTGGAATTTGCCGAGGACGGCCCCTCTCTCCAGGAATTGCTGACGGGCTTTTTCCTGCGGCAGAAAAGCGGGCTGTAACGATCCGCCACTTCCAGACACGTTGTCCAGAGGTGGAGTCATCCTTGTTGTACCCCCGGTGCAGAGGTATAATATAGATGTAATGTGATAGGAAGGAGGACACATGGCAAGAACAGCAAACCGGGGGACAATGAGCGCCAGTTCCCCAACTTCATATAATGTGATGCGCTGGAGATTAGGGAAATACATTCGCCTTTCTAAAGAAGATTTGCTCCGTGGCCGCGATGAAAGCAACAGCGTTGTAAATCAGCGGCGGCTCCTGGAACAATACCACCAGGCCCACCTGGATGAGTTCTATGAGGGCGCGGAAGCGGACGTATATGTGGATGACGGAAAAACAGGTACGGACACCAACCGCGAGGACTTTCAGCGGCTCCTGTCCGATATATCCAGCGGCAGAATTAACTGCGTGATTGTAAAAGACCTGTCCCGTCTTTCCAGAAACTATACCGATGCCGGAAACCTGATTGAAAATCTTTTCGTCCGGCTCAACGTCCGTTTTATCAGCTTGGCGGAGGGCGTGGACAGCTACCGCAACCCCGACAGCGTATCAAATATAATCGTCCCCATTACGAACGTAATGAACGATCAATACTGCTACCAGACCTCAAAGAAAATCCGTCAGGTGTTTGATATGAAGCGCCGCAACGGTGAGTTTATCGGCTCGTATGCTCCGTATGGATATGTGAAAGACCCCGGCGATAAGCACGCCCTGCTGGTTGACCCGGAGGCCGCCGAAGTAGTCAAAAGCATTTTTTCCATGTTTCTGTCTGGTATGAATAAGCGCGGGATTACCTATTATCTGAACGATCATGGTGTCCTTTGCCCCACGGCCTACAAGAAACAGCAGGGGCTCAAATACAATGCTCCCAACGCCCAAAGCAATCCTATGTGGAGCACGATTACCATAGACACGATCTTGAAAAACCGTGTCTATGTGGGGGATATGGTGCAGGGACGTCAACGGGTGAAAAGCTATAAAATCCATATCCAGGAGCGGGTGCCGGAGGAAGAATGGTTTATCGTAGAAAATACCCACGAGGCCATAATTGACCGAGAAACCTTTGATAAGGTGCAGGGCTTGCTCAAGCGCGACACGCGCACAGCTCCAAAAGCAAAGCAGCTTTACCTGTTCAGCGGCTTTCTGAAATGCGCCGACTGCGGCAGGGCGATGTCCCGGATCGCTTCAAAAGGCATTTATGTCTATTACCAGTGCGGAACATATAAAAGCCTTTCAAAAAAGGCTTGCACCATGCACTCCATCAAGAGTGACCGCCTGGAGGCGGGCGTCCTGTTTGCAATTCAACAACAGGTACATTTGGCCGTTGCCTATTCGGAGCTGGTGTCCCGTATCAATTCCGCGCCCCTCAAAAAAAGCAAGTCAAAGCGGCTGGAGGATGCCATCGCCGCAAAAGAAAAAGAGCTTGCTAAAATCATGCGATATAAGCAAGCCCTTTATCAAGACTGGAAAGACGGGGAAATCACCCGCAACGAATACCGCCACATGAGCGAGGACTATGAGCGGCAAGCCGAGGCCCTAAATAATGTCCTGCGGACGCTGACAGACGAGCAGGAACAACTGGAAAACGGCGTGGATGCGGAAAGTCCTTTTCTGACAGCATTTCTCAAATATCAGAACATCGACAAACTGACACGGGAAATTCTGGCCGAGCTCATTGATTATATCAAAGTTTACGAGGGCGGCAATATTAGCGTGAAATTCAAATACGCTGATGAGTTCCGTCGCATGGCTGAATATATCGAGCTCAACGCTCCTATGGTTCAAGAGGCTGCGGGCTGATATATAGCCCTATTACCTAATCCGTTTGCTGGTTTTCCTAATATATATTGCCCATAGGTAAGGCGAATGGAGAAAAAGGGCTGTTCCAGCGGCTGCGGCAATATATGCGCTACGGCTTCGACGCAGGAAATAACCACCGTGGCGGACGGGCGATTTTCCAAGTTGAAGGATATGAAAACCTTATCTGCAGATGGTGTGTCTGCGAAAACTGTGAAGATAAAGAACGCCTCCTGCTGGAAAACTTCAAGAGGAAGTATGGCACCTATCCCATAGCTAACTGGCGAAAATAATCGCGCGGCACCCTGTACAGACATTTGTACAGGGTGCCGTGCTATCTTATTGTTAGAACGGAGAACGCGATAACTGAACCTATGCCGCTGCGACTGCGTTGTCTGGATGTTTCTGAACGTTTTTTGGAAGGGAGAACATAGAAATGGGATACTTTTCAAACTATACGCCTGATTCTAACCCCACCGGGCTTTTTGAGCGTTCAGTCTGCAGCTATCCTTCCAGACTTGAAACGTTGAATTACTATTTGGATGATCTGACTTCGGCCCTGGAAACAGTGGATCAAAATCGTCCGCATAACCAACTACACCCCGAATATGACAGATGTTTCTATTCCTCAGGACGCTATCGCTACTATGAAGTACTGTGGGCAGAACAGGTTTCTGTACAGGACCTCCTTGCGGCTATTGCGGAGGTGCAGGAGCTTATAAGAAACGCAGAGCAGGAAGCCGCCGAAACAGTCGACAATAACGGCGATATTCCCGGGCAGATCGCTATGGTAGGATTCTTTCATCCCCTTACATTCCATTCAAGGATATGTACCATATATGGAGGCTAAGACATTATGGAGAAGATGGAATATTACTATTTTACAATACCACGTTCTCCCAAAATTCAGAGAGACTGGGATTCGGTTACAAATTGCATTGCAGATTTGAACGGCAGTTGCAAGTATCTTTATATGGACAAACCTTTCTATGATTTGGAAAAGCCAAACCGGGTCATGCTCAGATTTTTGTATTTGGTCAAGGCAGATCGGAAGGACACCCCGCTTCAGGAAGATATCTCGGAACTGAAGGACATATTCGGTTGTAAGATCGAACTTTTGCCAATCAAGCAGCATACTGCTCCTAAAGAAGTTTTGGATGCACTGCCCATCGCAAAAAATCTGATGAGTGCCTACTCCAGCGGTTATATTCGAGGAAACGCCGAGTTCCGCCTTATTTTAGAAACTTCAAAAGAACAACTTAGCCGCACGAAAAAAATGACAGGCTTTTCTTCCTTCAAAGAAGCTTTTCGCAGGATCAATTCCTTGTCTGACCGAATGATAGAACTGGGCAAAAGAGGAAACTACAACGTGGTTCTTGTAAATGACTGCGGTGCCAATGAGTTTGTGTTTTCTGATATGCTTTACAGCCTGTTAGTCAGTAAGGGCATTATTAAAGATCAAAGAATTGTGCGCGGCGATTTGGACGATGCCGTTTGTACATCTTCGAATACATCTTTGTTTTATTTCATCGTGGAAACCTGGGATTTTGGCAATCATGATGGTTTCCGATGGGGGATGCCACAGGAAGAATCGTTTCGTCTACTGAGCCGCAGAAAAAACATCTATATTACTACGATGGATCGCGCTCAATACGAAAAAGCGCAGGAATTTGATTATTTTAAGGCGTTTTTCCCGCATACCGTCGAAATCAGAGACCTCGAGAAAGAAGAAAAAGTTGAGCTGTTAAAATGTGCTGCAAAAGAGTATGGATTTGGTTTTGATGCAAAGAGTTTCCGAAATAGTGACATCCTAAAACTTCCATATCCCACATTGCAGACGCAGCTATACTCCGTGATACAGAATCAGTTGGCGGATGCCGATAATACGGAATTCATCATGCACGCATCTGATTTTGATCCATTGGCGAAAAAATCCGATAAGAACAGTAACGCCCTTGAAGAGTTAGACGCATTGATCGGACTTGATTCCGTGAAAAAATGCGTCAGAGAAATTGTCGCCCTGCTTAAAAATCGGGGAAGATCTGCGCTTCCGTGCCTACATATGGTGTTCAGGGGAAATCCGGGAACAGGCAAAACGACTGTCGCCCGTTTGGTTGGTAAACTGTTCGGTGAAATTGGTGTTATTAAGGACGGAGAGAAGTTCATCGAAACGGATCGGGATGGTCTGGTTTCTCAATATCTCGGAGGAACAGCCGCAAAGACGGCATCTGTTGTTAAGGATGCAATCGGCGGGGTATTGTTCATTGACGAAGCATATGCACTCGCATCTAACGCTTCTTATGACTACGGACACGAAGCAATCAACACCCTCGTAAAGCGCTTGGAGGATTCGCGGAAGGATTTTGTTTGCATCATGGCTGGCTACACAAACGAGATGAATCAGATGTTGAGCAGCAACCCCGGACTTCGGGATCGCATTCAGTTTTATATTGACTTTCCGGACTATTCAGCAGAAGAACTGGTGCAGATATATTGCAAATATGCGGAGTCAGAAGCGTATCAGTTAGGCACCGATGCAAAAGTAACGCTGCGGCAAATGGCTGAACAAATCATTCGTAATAAAGATGAAAACTTCTCCAACGCCCGGCTGATCCGCAAAGTCTTTGAGCGCACTCGTATGAAGCAAGCCATGCGTACAAGCGATAATATGATCAGCGCAGAAGATATTCAGGCGGTTTTCGCAGAAAGCGATATGCGCGCACTCTTGGACTCTGTGCAAGTACAAAGGCGTATCGGATTTGTAGGATAAGAAAACAACCACTTAGCGTCAAGAAATGAGTTCCCCGGAAGAAAACGAATAGACAGCGTCCCTGCCCCCTCTGCTTTATGCCGGGGCAGCAGAAATTTCCTCCCGTAAAGCTATAACCATGCTATACTTTTCCGGCAGAGTGTGCTATGATATAGCAGATGTTCGGCCGGTCACGACCGAATGCCTTTTGAAGCGCTGGAAAGATGTCCTTCCCTTACGATATGGAGGGCTCTGAAAATCTTTCACTAAGGTGACATCACCTTTAGGTTCCATTGCCAACAGGCGTGCGGGTTCGAGTCCCGCCGCCCGCACCAAAAAGGGAAAGACACATATTCATGTGCCTCTCCCTTTTTGGTATGATGAACAGGAGGCGGCTCTATGAAACGAATAGCGTCCATACAGGACATTTCCTGTCTGGGGCGGTGCTCGCTGACGGTGGCGCTGCCGGTGATCTCCGCCATGGGGGTGGAGTGCGCCATCGTGCCCACGGCGGTGCTCAGTGCGCACACGGCGTTTCCGGGCTTTGTCAGCCGGGATCTCAGCGACCAGCTGCCGGCCATCGCCGATCACTGGCGGTCCCAGCAGGTGCATTTTGACGCGCTCTATACCGGTTACATCGCCTCCGCGCCCCAGGTGCAGCAGGTGATGGACTTTTTCGACGCGGTGAAGAGCCCGGATACGCTGCTGATCGTGGACCCTGCCATGGCGGACCACGGGAAGCTGTACAGCGGGTTTGACGGCGCTTTCCCGGCGGCGATGGCCCGCCTGACGGCTCGGGCGGACGTGGCGCTGCCCAATATCACGGAGGCCTGTCTGCTGACCGGTACGCCGTACCGGGAGGAGGTGGACGAGGGCTTTGCCCGTGAGCTGCTGCGGGGGGTGGCCGCGCTGGGGGCGAAGAAGGTGATCCTCACCGGGGTGTCCTTTGCGCCGGATAAGCTGGGCGCTATGGGCTATGACAGCGGCGCGGGGACGTATTTCACCTGTCTCGGCCCGCGGAACCCGGCCTCCTTCCACGGCACGGGGGATATTTTCGCCGCCGTTGTCACCGGCGGGCTCATGCGGGGCATGACGCTGGAGCAGGCGGCTTCGCTGGCGGTGGAATTTGTACTTGCCTGTATCGACGCCACGGCGCGGGACCCGCAGGCCGGGTGGTACGGCGTGGAGTTTGAAAAGGCGCTGCCGCTGCTGTGCGAACGGGTGCGGGACCTGCCGGAAAACTGAAAAAGAAAACAGCCCTGCGGCGCTGCCGCAGGGCTGCTGTGCATTTATTCGGGGTCGCCGTCCGCGTGCTCCGCCGGTTTGTCTTCGGCGGGGGTGCTTTCCGGGTCCTTATCCTCCGGCTTCTCATCGTAGTCCGGCATGGGGATGGGCTCGGACACGATGTTGATGTGCCTGGCGGGGGCCTCGATGGTCTCCGGCACGCTGGGCCGGAAGGCGGGCTGGCTGCTCTTGCTGGCGCCGTAGTTGTCCACAGTCTCCGGGTCACGGCCCTCGATGATGGCCATCATCTCCTGGCCGGTGATCGTCTCCTTCTTCAGCAGGTACGCGGCGATCTTGTCCAGCAGTTCCCGGTTCTCCCGCAGGATCTGCTTGGCCTCCTCGTGGCACTGGCGCAGGATCTTGATGGTCTCGCGGTCGGCTGCAGCGTAGGTCTCCTGGGCGCAGGTCATGGAGTAGCCGCCGTCCAGATACTGGCTCTGAACGCTGCCCAGGGCCATCATGTCGAACTCGTCGCACATGCCGAAGCGGGCCACCAGGTTCCGGGCCATCTCCGTGGCGCGCTCGATGTCGTTGGCGGCGCCGGAGGTCATGGTGTTGCACACCACCTCCTCACTGGAGCGTCCGGCCAGCAGGGTACGGATCTCGGTCAGAATGTCCTCGCGGGACATGAGGAACTTTTCCTCCTCCGGCAGGTGCAAGGTGTAGCCCAGCGCACCCTGGGTATGGGGTACGATGGTGATCTTGCTGACGGGCTGGGCATTCTTCTGCTTGGCCGCCACCAGCGCGTGACCCACCTCGTGGTAAGCGATAATGCGCTTTTCCGCCTCGGTGATGACGGTGCCCTTCTTCTCGCTGCCGGCGATGACCAGCTCAAAGGACACCAGCAGATCGTCCTGATTTACGGCCCGGCGGCCCTTACGCACGGCGCGCAGGGCGGCCTCGTTTACCAGATTGGCCAGGTCGGCGCCCACGCAGCCGGCGGTGGCCTGGGCGATCTTTTCCAGATTTACGTCCTCGGCCAGGCGGATATTGCGGGTGTGGACCTGCAAGGTGGCCAGACGGCCAGCCAGGTTGGGCCGGTCCACGGTGATGCGCCGGTCGAAGCGGCCGGGGCGCAGCAGCGCCTTGTCCAGTACCTCGGGGCGGTTGGTGGCGCCCAGCACGATGACGCCCTTGCTGGGGTCAAAGCCGTCCAGCTCGGCCAGCAGCTGGTTCAGCGTTTGCTCGCGCTCGTCATTGCCGCCGAAGCGGTTGCCGTCCCGGGATTTACCGATGGTGTCGATCTCATCGATGAAGATAATGCAGGGAGCGACCTTGGCGGCCTCCTTGAACAGGTCGCGGACGCGGCTGGCGCCCACGCCCACGAACATCTCCACAAAGTCGGAACCGGAGATGGAGAAGAAGGGGACGCCGGCCTCGCCGGCCACGGCCTTGGCCAGCAGGGTCTTGCCGGTACCGGGGGAGCCCACCAGCAGCGCGCCCTTAGGCAGCTTGGCGCCGATGGCGGTGTATTTGCCGGGATTGTGCAGGAAGTCGATGATCTCCTCCAGCGACTCCTTGGCCTCGTCCTGACCGGCCACATCCTTGAAGGTGACGCCGGTGGACTTCTCCATGTAGACCTTGGCGTTGGCCTTGCCCACACTGCCGATGCCGCCGAAGCCGCCGCCTCCGGATTTGCTCATCAGACGCATGACCAGCATGAACGCGCCCACAATGAAGATGGTGGGCAGAATATACTGGATCATGATCATCAGGAAGGGGCTCATCTCGGCCTTATAGAAGCCGGTATAGGCCACATTGTGCGCCTCCAGCAGGGGGAGCAGGTCGGCGTTGGAGAGGTACACGGTGTACAGCGTCAGGCCGGAGTCCTTGGACTGGGTGTAGGTTTTTGTCTCCGTCTTGCTGCCGGAGGTGACCTCCTCGGTGAAGACGTAGCCGTCCACAGGGGTGACGTAGATGGTGCTGTCCTTGAACAGGACCTCCTCCACCTGATCCTTTTCGATCATGGAGATCATGTCGCTGTATTTGATCTCGTGACTGGTGCTCTTATTGGCGGCGTTGTTGTTGTAGGCGTTGAAATACTGGAACGCCACCGTCAGCACCAGTGCCCACACGATCAGCGTGAGAACGCCGCGGAAACCGCCGTTTTTGCCGTTCTTGCCGCCGCGGTTGCTATTGTTGCTGCTGTTGTTATTGGACATATATTTATCCTCCGTTTGACTTGTGAGGGGAATATAATTTCTAATCAGTATACCACACCTGCCCGAAAGTCTCAAGGCAAAGGCAGAGGGTTTTCCTGTAAAATTTCTATGAATGTGCCTTTATATTGACGAAAGGATGTGGTATACTGATGACAATTATATGGATCGCGAGGTATGCCCCATGAGAGAGATAAAGGACACCGAGAACAGACGGCCTCTGCCCGACGCCGAGGCGGACGGCATCATCGAGGGCCGCAACGCGGTCATCGAGGCCCTGCGGACGGAGACGGCTATCGATAAAATTTACATCGCCAAGGGCGAGACGGATAAGACGCTGGGACACATCGCCTCCAAGGCCCGCGCCGCGGGTATCGTGGTGGTGGACGCCGACCGGCGGAAGCTGGACGCCATGAGCCGCACCCATGCCCACCAGGGGGTCATCGCCCTGGCGGCCGTGCGGGAATACGCCACGGTGGAGCAGATCCTGCAGTCCGCCGCCGACAGGGGCGAGGCGCCGCTGCTGGTGGTGTGCGACGAGATATCCGACCCCCACAACCTGGGCGCGATCCTGCGTACCGCCGAGTGCGCCGGCGCCCACGGGGTCATCATCCCCAAGCGGCGCAGCGCCGGGCTGACGGCCATCGTGGCCAAGACCTCCGCCGGCGCGGTGAGCTATATCCCGGTGGCGCGGGTGCCCAACATTCCGGCGCTGCTGAAGGACCTGAAAAAGCAGGGCGTGTGGGTGTTCGGTACGGCGGCGGATGGGAATACCACGCTGTACAATGCCGATCTGAAGGGGCCGGCGGCCATTGTCATCGGCTCCGAGGGGACGGGTATGACCCGCCTGGCGGCGGAGAATTGCGATTTTCTGGTGAGCATCCCCATGAAAGGAAAGATATCCTCGCTGAATGCCAGCGCGGCGGCGGCCATACTGCTGTACGAGGCTGTGCGGCAGCGCGGATAACGGAAAGCGACGCGGAACAGGAAGAAAACAGGAAAGAACAGCATGAGAAGGCGACGGGACGAGGAACTATACGGCGCGTTCGACGAGCAGGAGGACGAGCTTTCACTGGAGGCCATCCTTGCCGAGTACGGCAAGGGTGGGCGTCAGCCTGTCCCGACGGAGGAAGCGGCGATACCGGAGACACCGGCAGAGGAAAGGGCTCCCGTGCCGGCATCGGAGGCAGTACCGCCATCTGAGACGGAGGCCCCATCGGAGCCCGCTGCCCCGGAGAAAAACGAGCCGGAATACGAATCCCCCGCGCCGGATCGGGTGGCGTTGAAGGATATCATGTCCCAGACGGTGGACGCGGTGCTGGAGGACGAGGACGATGGCGTCATCGCCCAGCCGGTGCCCCTGCGGGAACGCTTTGCGGCACTGCTGGAGAGGCTTCGCCGTCCGGCAGCGGAGCAGAGGCGCCGTCCGGCTTTTCAGGACACCGAGCAGCTGTTCGACGAGCCGGAGGAGGAACCGGAGCCGGAGGAACCACCGGAGCCGGAGCCCCTGCCGGAGGATGTGCTGCGGGATGCCAAGCGCCGGTGCAGCCGGCTGCGCGGCGGACTGATATGGGGGATGCTCCCGGCGCTGGCACTGGTGGCCGCGGCGGTGCTGCAGGAGCTGGAAAAGCTGCCGTCGGCATGGCTGGACGAGTCGCTGCTGCGGTGCGCCGCCCTGGGGGCGGGGCTGCTGCTGACGGCGCTGGCCTGTATGCCGGTGTGGAAGCAGGCTGCGTCGCTGCTGCGTGAGGGAAAGGCGGGCTGTGAGCTGTGCGCCGCTGTCGCCGTGCTGACGCAGCTGATCTGCTGTGTGTGCGGCGTGGTCACGGGCAGTACCCTGGCCACGCCCTATGCCGCCGCCGGCGCGCTGCTGATCCTGGCCTGCCAGTGGGGGCTGTACCTGGAGGCATCGGCGCTGCGGAACGCCTACCATCTGCTGGTGCTCAACGGCACCGTGCCCTATGTGGCGTCGGTGACGGCGGCGGGCGTATGCAGGCAGCAGGGGACGGCAGAGGGCTTTTACCGTCTGTGCAGCAAGCCCGATCCGGCGCGGAGATGGCAGAATTACGCCCTGCCGCTGGTGCTGGCCACGGCGGCGGTGCTGTCCGGCGTGGTGTGCTTTTCCGGCGGGAATATGAGCGATTTCCCCTGGGTGCTGACGGCGCTGACCACCGCCGGCGCGGGGCTGGGGACCCCCCTCAGCGGGGCTCTGCCCATGTACTATCTGTCCCGGCGGCTGAGCCGCAGCGGCTGCGCCGCCGCAGGCTATGCCGGGGCGAAGGCGGTCAGCCGGCCGCGGCGGCTGGTGCTGACGGACGACGATCTGTTCCCGGCGGGAACGGTGACACTGAACGGCTATAAGGTCTTCGGCGAGGAGCGCAGCCGCGCGGTGTCCTACGCCGCGTCGGTAGCCAGGGCGGCTGGCAGCAGCCTGACGCCGCTGCTGGAGCGCCAGCTCACCGCCGAGGGAGGTTTTCACCTGTCGGTGGAGTGGGTGAACTACTGCGAGGAGGGCGGCGTGGAGGCCAATATCCGGGGCGAAACGGTGCTCATGGGCAGCGCGTACTTTATGAAAAAGCGCAAGGTGGCCCTGCCCCGGGATATGAAGCTGTCTACCGGTGTGTTTCTGGCGGTAGACGGGGCGCTGACAGCGGTGTTTGCCGTGAAATATCAGCCCTCCCGCAACGCGGAATGGGCCCTGCGGACGCTGAAGCGGTTTCACATCGTGCCGGTGCTGGCCGTGCGAAGCGGCAACGTGACACCGGGGCTGATCAAGCGGAAATTCGGCGTGGACGCCAAGCCGGTGTATCCGGACGTGTCCACGCGGCTGGCGCTGGCCCAGCTGGCGGAGCAGCAGGGCGAGCAGCCCTGCGTGGCCATCTGCCGGGAGGGACTCATGCCGCTGGTGGAGTCTGTGGCCGGGAGCCGCCGGGCGGTGAAGGCTGTACGGACCGCCACCATCCTTAGCTACATCGGCGCGGCGGCAGGCGTGGCGCTGGCCTACTATCTCACCTCTGTGGGCAATTTTGCCCTGCTGACGCCCATTGCCATGGTGCTGTATCAGGTGCTGTGGCTGCTGCCGACGCTATTGCTGGCGGGGCTGGTGAAGCACTATTGATCCCGGGGGAATTTTGCGCCCTGCCTGCGCCAGCCCTTCTCGACGTATACCCGATACGCCGTCGCCGGTCTGCCATCGGCAGGACGGAAGATCTCTCCGATGTGGGGAGATAGTTCGCTAATGGCAGAAAGGGAAGCGCACATATGGAAAAGTACAGGACAACACTGCCGGCGGGGTATCGGGAAGTCGATGTCATCGATATAAAGAACGACAAAAGAGTGAGGGTGTGGGGAGATATCCTCTCCGTACTGCTGATGGTGGCCACGGCAGGGGTCGGCTGTTTTGCCGTACCGCTGGCGGAGCTGATACACTTTGACTATACGGATATGGCAGCACTGCTGTCTGTGCTCCTGCGGCTGCTCGCCGCGGGTCTGGGCGGGACAGCGGTGGTCGTGCTGGCCTGCCTGCTGGCCGCGGCCGCCATGCGTTGGTGCGGGGCAGAAAAGACGAATTTCGGCATTACCAAAGGGTTGGTCTGTACGGTTGGCTGTGACGGATACTTCAGCCGTGGGGCGTATATGCGGTACACCCTGACCGCGCCGGCGATACTTTTTGCGGTGATCCTGTTGGCGGCGCTGGTGCTGCCGCGAAGCTGGTTCTGGGTGGCGTGGTTCTGGCAGATGGACAATATAAGCCTGATGGGAATGACCCTGTATATGCACCGAAGGCTGCGCCGCCTGCCGGAGGATATATGGATACAGGACGGCGGGACGGTCGTAACGGTATATGCGCCGCAGGACATCGGCGAGATGAACAGAGAATGACACTGCTGGTTGTACAAAGTGACGAAAAGTGCGGGAGTATCCCGCACTTTTCCCACAAATATCTAAATTAGAGGTTGTCAGGCTTGAAGAAATACTATATAATCGGTACGTTGAGCTACTGTCCGCGGCTGTGGGCGGCGGACTTCAAGAAAATGAAGGGAGAACATCATCACTATGACTGCTAACGACATTCGCAATATCGCCCTGCTGGGTCACGGAGGCTCCGGCAAGACCTCTCTGGCTGAGCAGATGCTCTTTATGACCAAGGGTACTGACCGTCTGGGCAAGACCGCCGACGGCAACACCACCTGCGACTATGATGCCGAGGAGATCAAGCGCCAGATATCCATCTCCCTGGCCTTTGCCCCCGTGCAGTATAAGGGCAAGAAGATCAACGTCATGGACGCCCCCGGCAACTTCGATTTCTCCGGCGAGGCCGTGTGCGCTATCCGCGCCGCCGAGTGCGCCGTCATCGTGGGCAACGCCAAGGACGGCCTGTCCGTGGGTATGGAGCGTACCTGGAAGATGCTGGGCAAGAAGCCCCGGATGATGTTCATCAACCGCGTGGAGGAGGCCAACTCCGACTACGCGTCCTGCATTGAGGCCATCAAGGCCAAGTACGGCACCGCCATCGCCCCCATCGTGGCCACCAAGGCCGACGCCAACAAGGCTGTCACCGTCATTGTGGACCTGCTGCACAACAAGGCCTACGACGCCAAGGGCGAGTGCGCCATCCCCGGCGACATGGCCGACGAGGTGGAGGCCCTGCGCGCTGAGCTGATGGAGGCTGCCGCCGGCGCCGACGAGGAGCTGATGGAGAAGTTCTTCGAGACCATGGAGCTGTCCGCCGAGGATATGGCCAAGGGCCTGAAGATCGGCGTGCGCGACGGCAGCGTGTGCCCCGTGCTGTGCGGCTCCGCCGTTACCGGTATGGGCGTGGATATGCTGATGCAGACCATCGTGGATCTGGTGCCCGTGGCCACCGATATGCCCGCCGAGGCTGCCGAGGACGATGACGGCAACGCCATCGAGGTCGCCTATGACCCCAACGGCCCCACCGCTGCCTTCGTGTTCAAGACCATCTCCGACCAGTACGGCAAGTTCTCCATGATCAAGGTCATCCGCGGCAAGGTCACCAGCGATATGTCCCTGTATAACATGACCACCGGCAACACCGAGAAGCTGGGCCGCCTGTACACCATGAAGGGCAAGAAGGCCGAGGAGACCAAGGAGATCTGCTGCGGCGACATCGGTGCCATCGGCAAGATGGACAAGGTCAAGACCGGCGACACCCTGTGCGAGCCCAAGACCTATGTGAAGTTCGCGCCGCTGGCATTTGCCCCCGCCTGCTACGAGCGCGCCATCTCCCCCAAGACCAAGCAGGAGATCGAGAAGCTGGGCACCGGCCTGAACAAGCTGAACGAGGAGGACCCCACCTTCTCCGTCACCAACAACGCCGAGACCCACCAGACCGTGATCTCCGGCGCCGGCGACATCCAGATCGACGTGCTGTGCAGCAAGCTGAAGAGCCGCTTCGGCGTGGACGCGGAGCTGGATACCCCCCGCGTTGCCTATCGTGAGAAGATCCGCAGCACCGTCCGCAAGCAGGGCCGCTATAAGAAGCAGACCGGCGGCAGCGGTCAGTTCGGCGATGTCCATATCATCTTCGAGCCCCAGACTGAGCAGGAGGATATGATCTTCGAGGAGAACGTGTTTGGCGGCTCCGTGCCCAAGAACTACTTTCCCGCCGTGGAAAAGGGCCTGCGCGAGAGCTGCCTGCACGGCGTGCTGGCCGGCTATCCCGTGGTGTTCCTGAAGGCCACCCTGGTGGATGGTTCCTACCACCCCGTTGACTCCTCCGAAATTGCGTTCAAGCTGGCTGCCAACCTGGCCTTCAAGGCCGCGCTGCCCGAGGCTAAGCCCGTGCTGATGGAGCCCATTGGTGAGCTGAAGGTCACCATCCCCGACAGCTATCTGGGCGATGTGATGGGCGATCTGAATAAGCGCCGCGGCCGCGTGATGGGCATGAACCCCACCGGTGACGGCGAGCAGGTACTGGAGGCTGAGGTCCCCATGGCCGAGATGATGAGCTACGCCATCGATCTGCGATCCATGACCCAGTCCCGTGGTACGTTCACCTTCAACTTCGTCCGCTACGAGGATTGCCCCGCCGCGGCGCAGGAGAAGGCTATTGCCGAGGCTAAGGCGCTGGCCGAGGCCGAGTAAATTGAAATGAGGAACCCGGTACGCACAGCGTACCGGGTTCCTTTGCATATTTTCCGCACCGATAGGGGAGGCTAACAGGCACTGGAAAATTTTTTTGGAAAAATGCAAAAAACCTCTTTACAAATCCAAACGGGTGTGCTACTATACTAATGCAAACGATAATTGTTAGCAGCAAGAAAGGAGCGCAGCCCATGAACACCACACGGCACAGCCCCAAGCGGGAAGCCATATTGCAGTGCCTGCGTTCCACCACCTGCCACCCATCGGCGGAGTGGGTGTACAGCCAGCTGAAGCCCCGCATACCCGACCTCTCTCTGGCCACCGTCTACCGCAATCTGGCGCGGTTCCGGGCGGAGGGCGCGGTGCAGGTCATCGGCTGTGTGGACGGTGAAGACCGCTACGACGGTGACACCGCGCCGCACGGGCACTTCGTCTGCCGCACCTGCGGCGCGGTCATCGACCTGCCGCCCATCCCGGTGGAGCTGCCGGATATGACAGCGGTGGGCGAGGCGGACAGCTGCGGCGTCGTGTTCTACGGCCGCTGCAACGGCTGCCTGGCCGAGAAGAAAACCAGTTGACAAATGCCGCTGCGGCGGCGTCAAAATAACAAACACAACGACATGAATACATTTATGGAGGTAACGATTATGAAGAAGTGGGTCTGTCCTGTTTGCGGTTATGTTCACGAGGGTGATGTTCCCCCCGCCGAGTGCCCGGTCTGCCACGTCAGCGGCGACAAGTTCCTGCTGCAGTCTGAGGAGAAGTCCTGGGCCGCCGAGCACGTTGTGGGCGTAGGCAAGGTCTTTGGCGACGATGTCCCCGAGGATGTCCGCAAGGAGATCATCGACGGTCTGCGCGCCAATTTCGAGGGCGAGTGCTCCGAGGTGGGTATGTATCTGGCCATGGCCCGTGTGGCCCACCGCGAGGGCTATCCCGAGATCGGCCTGTACTGGGAGAAGGCCGGCCTGGAGGAGGCCGAGCACGCCGCCAAGTTCGCCGAGCTGCTGGGCGAGGTCATCACCGACAGCACCAAGAAGAACCTGCAGATGCGCGTGGACGCTGAGAACGGCGCTACCGCCGGCAAGTTCGAGCTGGCGAAGCTGGCCAAGAAGTACAATCTGGACGCCATCCACGACACCGTCCATGAAATGGCCCGCGACGAGGCCCGCCACGGCAAGGCCTTCGAGGGTCTGCTGAACCGCTACTTCGGGAAGTAAGCAAGTGTGATAAGATAGAAAAGCAGGGAGCGTTTCGCTCCCTGCTTTTGCTGCTCCGGCCTCGTGTCAGCCGGCCATGATCTCGGATTTCAGCACGCCCTCTGCTGCGGCGGGGACGGGGGAGTTTTACGCCGCTGCGCGGCGACACCTCATCCGCTCCCAGGGGGAAGGCGTGGGAGGTCAGTCCTCGCCGTTTTCGGCCACCCAGCGGCGGACGTAGTCCACGAAGCGGCGGGTGGAGGCGGACTGGGCCTTTTCATCCTTGACGGCGATGCCGATATTGCGGTAGAAGCGCTCGGGGGCGTGGCAGGCGGCCACGGGATAGGGGCTGCGGCGGACCATCAGCTCCGGCAGGAGGCTGATGCCCAGGCCCTTGGACACCATGGCCAGGATGGTGCGGTCCTCGCGGGCGGTGTATTTCACGTTGGGGTGGACGCCCATGGCGTCCAGGGCGGCGGTGAGCTCGTAGTCGCGGCCCTCCTCCAGCCGGATGAAGGGCTCGGCGGACAGGGCCGACAGGGGGAAGGCCGCCGCGTCCGCCAACGGGTGGCCGCAGGGAACGACCACCAACAGCTCATCTCGGTACAGGGGGTGGGCGCAGAGGGATTTTGCTGAGGGCAGGCGCAGGAAGCCGCAGTCCACCTTGCCCTGGAGGATCCACTCCTCGGTCTGGCCGTAGAAATCGGCGTCCACCACCTCGAACTCGATGTTGGGGTAAACGTCGCCGAAGCTTTTGAGGATGGAGGGGAGCCACTGTGCAGAGACGCTGGAGAAGGTGGCCACCTTGACCAGGCCGGCGTCCAGGCCCTTCAGGTCCGCCGCGGACTGCATGAGGGCATGGTGGGCGGCGCAGAGGGCCTCGACCCGGGGCAGCAGCGCGCGGCCGTCAGCCGTCAGCACCACGCCGCCGCGGTTGCGGCTGAGCAGCGTGATTCCCAGCTCGTCCTCCAGCGCCTGGACGGCGTGGCTGACGCCGGACTGGGTGAAGTTCAGCTCCTCCGCCGCCCGGGAGAAGCTGCCGCACTCCACGGTCTTGAGGAACATCTGGTATTTGGATACACTCATGACGGGACCTCCTGTACAGTCGCTGTCGCTATTATATCATACTTTTTCTCATACTTGCAAATACAATTATGCGTTTTACAACTGAAAACTTTTGTGGTAGTATAAGGACAACGAAACAAAACAAGAATATGGAGGTAATACATTATGGCTATCGTATCCAAGACCACCCGCTGCGCCGTCTGCGGCAGCACCGATGTTACGTTTTCCGAGGCGACCAAGCGCTATCACTGCACGTCCTGCGGCGCCGATGAGGCCCACGCCATGAACGCCGCCGATGTGGCGGCCATCAACAGCATCGCCGCACTGGGCGACACCGAAGGCAAGCTGGACGAGCTGCGCCGCCGCTATCCCAACCTGGACATCACCAGCTGGACCCGCGAGAACCGCGTCCAGATGTGATCTTACCCCCTCCTTTCACAAAGCAAAAACCGGCGCCGGGGGGCGCCGGTTTTTGCTTTGTCTTTGTCTTTCACCGCAGCACCGCTGTTACAGGGCGGCGCGGATGGCGGCCAGCAGGTCGCCGTAGTCCTCGAAGGCGGGCAGGTCGGGGTAGTCCTGCTTGATCTTGTCGGGACCGCGGAAGAGAAAGCCGGCCTTGCTGTGGAGGATCATCTCCAAATCGTTATAGCTGTCGCCGCTGGCGATGGTGTCGTAGCCGATAGACTGAAGGGCCTTGACGGTGGTGAGCTTGGAGTGTTCACAGCGCATGAGGTGGCGGGTGATGTAGCCCTCGCCGTCCACCTCGAGGGTGTTGCACAGCAGGGTGGGATAGCCCAGCTTGGCCATGAGGGGCATGGCGAACTGGTCGAAGGTGTCGCTGAGGATGACCACCTGGGTATCCTTGCGCAGCGCGTCCAGGAAGTCCTTGGCACCGGGCAGGGGATCGATGCGGGAGATGGTCTCCTGAATGGCGCTGAGCTTCAGGCCGCGCTGCCGCAGCAGATCGATGCGCCAGCGCATGAGTTTGTCATAATCCGGCTCATCTCGAGTGGTGCGGCGCAGCTCGGGAATGCCGCTTTCCTCGGCAAAGGCGATCCAGATCTCGGGGACGAGGACGCCCTCCATGTCCAAACAAACGATATTCATAGGGAACGGTTCCTTTCTTTTATTTCAGCACGTCGGACAGCACATAGTCCAGCATGGCGTCCTTGTCGATGACGTCGGTATGGAGGACGGGGCGGCCCTCCAGGCCGCGGAGATTTTTGGGAATGTCCATGCCGGTGAGGGCGTGGAGCTGCTCCATCATGGCGAACTCATCGTCACCGGATGCCTCGCCCAGGGCGTGCAGCACGGCGGCGGGGAACTTGTAGGGCGAGGCGGTGGACAGGACCACCATGGGAACGCCCTCGCGGGTGTGCTTCTCCGCCACGGCCCAGGCCACGGCGGTGTGGGGGTCGCAGAGGTATTTGTGCTCGCGCCACGCCCGGCCGATGACCTCCGCCGCGCCGGCATCGTCGCAGCAGCCGCAGCCGAAGACGGCACGGAGCTGCTCCAGCATCCAGCCGCTGACCTGATACCAGCCCTGGGTGTTCAGCTCCCGCATCAGGCGCTCCACGCAGCTGGCATCCTGGCTGACCAGATAGAGCAGGCGCTCCAGATTGCTGGACACCAGGATATCCATGGAGGGGGAGGTGGTCTTGTAGAAGGGGCGGCGCTTGTCGTAGCGGCCGGTGGTCAGGAACTCGGTGAGCACGTCGTTGGCGTTGCTGGCGCAGATCAGGCGGCCCACAGGCAGGCCCATCTGCCTGGCAAAATAGCCGGCCAGAATGTCGCCGAAGTTGCCGGTGGGGACGGTGTAGTCCACCACGTCGCCCAGATGGATGCGGCCGGACTTCACCAGATCGCCGTAGGCGCGGAAGTAATAGACCACCTGGGGGGCCAGACGGCCGATATTGATGGAGTTGGCGGAGGAGAGCATGGCGCCGTGGAGGTCCTTGTCCTTGCAGGCGGCGAAGATCTCCTTCACGCCGGTCTGGGCATCGTCGAAGTTGCCGCGGACGGCGCAGACGCGGACGTTAGCGCCCTCCTGGGTGGCCATCTGGGCCTGCTGAACGGCGGAGACGCCGCCGTAGGGGTAGAACACAGTGATGCGGGTGCCGGGCACGTCGTGGAAGCCCTCCATGGCCGCCTTGCCGGTGTCGCCGGAGGTGGCCGTCAGGATGACCACGTCGCCCTTCATGCCCTCAGCCTTGGCCGCCGCTACGATGAGGCGGGGCAGGACGCTGAGGGCCACATCCTTGAAGGCGGAGGTGGGGCCGTGGTACAGCTCCAGCACGTATTTATCCGCCACGGGGGTCAAGGGCGTCAGGTCGGACGTGGGGAACTTGCCGGCGTAGCTGTCGCGGACAAGCCGGTCCATGTCCTGAAAGTCCGGCAGCAGGGCGTGGAGGATATCCGCCGCCATGGAGAGGGTGTCCTTTTCCAGGGCAGCGCGCCAGTCGAAGCGCAGGGCCGCCGGGTCGCAGATGTACAGGCCGCCGTCCGGGGCGATGCCCTGAAGCACCGCGTGGGTGGAGGAAGCGGTGAGCTGCTCGTTTCTTGTGCTGTGGTAGATCATGGTAAAAAAGCCTCCGGAAAAACTTTTGAAATTGGGTCTTGCATTTCTGATATGGCTATGATACACTGTCCCCATCAAAAAAGCAAGTGTTTTTCTGCTGTGGACAGAAAATATTTTTTTGTCACGCATGAAAAACCCTGCACACAATAACCAAAGCGAAAGAGGCAAGGACTATGTTGAAAGTGTTGAAATTCGGCGGGTCGTCCATGGCGGACGCCCACCAGCTGGAAAAAGTACGCTCCATCGTGGAGGCAGACCCTGCCCGCCGGGTGGTGGTGGTCAGCGCCGCCGGAAAACGGTTCAAGGACGATCACAAGATCACGGACCTGCTGTATCTGTGCCACGCCCACCTGCAGTACGGCGTCAGCTGCGACGGTATATTTGATATGGTACGCAGCCGGTATCTGGAGATTCGGGACGAGCTGGGCCTGTCCACGCCGCTGGAGGCGGAATTCGACGCCCTGCGCGCCAAGATGGACAAGGGCATCTCCGCTGATGAGCTGGTGAGCCGGGGCGAGTATTTCGCCGCCCGGATCATGGCCGACTGCCTGGGCTTTGACTTTCTGGACAGCAGCCTGTGGCTGCACTTCCGCATGGACGGCACGGTGGACCAGGAGGCCAGCTATCAGGCTCTGGTCCATGCGGCCAGCGGGCGGAAGGTGGTCATTCCCGGCTTCTACGGCGTGCTGCCGGACGGCAGCATCCACACCTTCAGCCGGGGCGGCAGCGACATCACCGGTGCGCTGGCGGCGGCGGCGCTGGACGCCGACGTGTATGAGAACTGGACGGACGTGTCCGGCTTCCTGATGGCCGACCCAAAGATCGTACCCGACCCACGGCCCATCGAGCGCATTACCTACGCCGAGCTGCGCGAGCTGAGCTATATCGGCGCGCAGGTGCTGCATGAAGGCACCGTCTCCCCGGTGCGGGAGAAGAACATCCCCCTGAACATCCGCAACACCAACCAGCCGGAGCACCCGGGCACCATGATACGGGAGGCCTTCGACGACACGGCGGCGGAGCTGCAGGAGAGCAGCATGATCACCGGCATCGCCGGAAAGAAGGGCTTTTCCGTCATCACCATGACCAAGAACGGAATGTCCTCGGAGCTGGGCGTTATCCGCCGGGTGCTGGAGATATTGGAGCGCTATCACATCAACGTGGAGTACATCCCCTCCGGTATCGACTCGGTATCGCTGGTGGTGGAGACAGGCAAGGCCGCGCCGTATCTGTATCAGGCACTGGGCGACATGGAGAAGGAGATCAAGCCCGACAGCCTGCACGTTACCGACGGCATGGCTGTGGTGGCGGCCGTGGGCCGGAAGATGGCCTTCCAGCCCGGTTCCTCCGGCAAGATCTTCGCCAAGCTGGGCGAAAACGGCATCAATATCCGCATGATCACCCAGGGGCCCGAAGAGCTGAACATCATCGTGGGCGTGGACAGCGCCGACTTTGAGAAGGCTATCCGGGTGCTGTACAACAGTTTTGTAAAATAAAGTGCGTCTCCTGCGCCCATACTTCACCGCAGAGGCTTGCCGTACACAAAGTCGATGCGCCATATCTGAACGCAGGATACACCGCTTATTCGAGATCGAGAAAAGGAGTACATCATATGAAAAAGTATAAAGTTGCTATTCTGGGCGCCACCGGCGCGGTGGGCCGCGAGATGATGAAGGTGCTGGCCGAGCGCGATTTCCCCATCGAGGAGCTGCACCTGCTGGCGTCGGCCCGGTCCGTGGGACAGGCTGTCCACTGGAAGGGCCACGACATCCCCGTGGAGATGGCCTGTGACGAGGCCTTCAAGGGCATGGACATCGTGCTGGGCGCGGCGGAGAACGACATCGCCAAGCAGTTCGCCCCGGCCATCGTCAAGGCGGGCGCGGTGTTCGTGGATAACTCCAGCGCCTTCCGCATGGACCCGGATGTGCCCCTGATCGTGCCGGAGATCAATCCGGAGGACGTGAAGAAGCACAAGGGCATCATCTCCAACCCCAACTGCACCACCATCGTTTCGCTGGTGGCCATCAACGCCCTGAACCACGACAGCCCCATCGAGAGCATCGTGGCCAGCAGCTACCAGGCGGTGTCCGGCGCCGGCGCCGGCGGCCCCATCGAGCTGATGGACGAGGTGGAGCTGCTGCGGGAGGGCAAGCCGGTGGAGCCCAAGGTGTTCCAGTACCAGATCGCCTACAACGTCATCCCCCAGATCGGCGGCGAGGCCTTTGAGGGCTATACCTCCGAGGAGATGAAGATGCAGAACGAGGGCCGGAAGATCATGCACCTGCCGGAGCTGAAGGTCAGCTGCACCTGCGTCCGCGTTCCCGTGGTGCGGAGCCACAGCGTCAGCATTGTGGTGCGGACGAAGGAGAAGATCAGCGTGGAGCGCGCCCGGGAACTGATCGCCGCCGCCCCCGGCTGCCGGCTGGTGGATGACCTGGCCAACAAGCGCTATCCCATGCCGCTGGAGACCAGCGACCAGGACCTGGTGTTCGTGGGCCGTATCCGCGACGACCTGACCAGTGACAACGGGCTGAACATCTGGTGCTGCGGCGACCAGGTACGCAAGGGCGCGGCCACCAACGCCGTGCAGATCGCCCAGCTGCTGATCGCGGAGTAATTGTAAACAAAGTGAGGCCGCCCGGAGGGCGGCTTTACTTTTGGCGCAAAACCATATATAATGGGGAAAAGTCTATTCCCGGAGGAAGTCCTATGAAACGATGGAAGCGGGGCGCGGCCATGCTGCTGTGCCTGTGTATGATGACGGCGCTGCTGGCCGGCTGCGGCCGCGGCCGCAGCGGCGAGAACACCGCGTCGGTGGTGATGACCGGCAGCGTGTCCACGGTGGACCCGGCCTATGCCGCCACACCGGCGGAGCGCACCCTGGTGCTGCACCTGTTCGACAACCTGTACCGCTGGACGGCGGAGGGCGCGGTGCCCGCAGCGGCCCACGCCTACGACTGCACGGACAACGAGGACGGCACGCAGACGTACACGTTCCACCTGCGGCGCGACGGCAAGTGGTCCGACGGCAGCGACGTGACGGCAGAGGATTTCGTGTACGCCTGGCGGCGGCTGGTATCGCCGGAGACGGACAGCCCGGAGGCGGAGATCCTGTCCATGGTGGCGGGCTATGAGGACGCCCACGCGGGCGACCCGGAGGCGCTGGGCGTATACGCCGAGGACGAGCACACCTTCGTGGTGACGCTGAGCACGATGTGCCCGTACTTTGTGGACGCGGTGTGCACAGCGGCGGCCACCATGCCGGTGCAGCAGAAGGCTGTGGAAGGCGGCGAGGGCTGGAGTGCCAGCCGGACGTGGTTCGTGGGCAACGGGCCGTACCGCCGCACCGGCGATTGGAGCGACAGTCTCTTCGCCACGCTGGTGAAGCAGGAGGACCACTATAACGCGCGGCAGGTGCGCGCGGACCGGATCGAGATCCGGTTCAAGAGCGCGGCGGAGGCCGCCAAGGACGCGGGCACCGCGGACGCGGTCGTCGGCGCAGCAGGAGAGGACGGCACCTACGGCGGCAGCAGCACCGTGGGCGTGCTGCTCATCAACCAGATGGCCACCAACATGGACCGGACGGAGCTGCGGCAGGCCATGAGTCTGGTCATCGACCGGGACGCGGCGGCAGGTGCTCTGGGCGCGGACTATGCCGCCGCGGAGGGGCTGGTGCCCCACGGCATACGCACCGCCGGGGGCGAGGAGTTCCGGGCGGTCAACGGCGCGGTGATCGACTGCGCGGCGGATACCTACACGGACCGGTGCAGTCAGGCGCTGGAGCTGATGACGCAGGCGGGCCTGCGGCGGCCGGAGGCGCTGATAAGCCTGGGGACGGTGACGCTGCTGTACCGGAATACGCCGGTGCAGACGGCGCTGGCCCAGCGGCTGCAGAAGGTGTGGCAGGAAAAACTGGGACTGAGCGTGACCCTGCAGGGTGAGGATGCGGAGACGTATCAGCAGCTGCTCAGCAGCGGCGCGTTCACCCTGGCCCTGACGGAGCTGGACGCGCTGTACAACGATGCATCAGCCTATCTGGACCTGTGGCGCAGCGGCGACACGCGGAACTACGCGCTGATCTACATGAACGCCTATAACATTCTGATGCGGGTGGCGGCGGCCAGCACCTCCGCCGAGGCGCGGGACGCCTATTTGAAGGATGCGGAGTGGCTGCTGCTGGACACGGCCAACGTGATACCGCTGTATGAGAAGGAGCAGGCCTACGCCCTGCGCGGCGACGTGACCAGCGTGGTGTCCGACGGCATGGGTGCGTGGTACTTCGGCGCACTGTGGCGCGTGGAGCAATAAGTGAAAAACGCCCGGACCAACAGGCGTTAAACGCCTGCCCGCTATACTGTACGGAGAAAGCGCATATTTCCGGCCCCACAGCAGAGAGGAGCGATCATACTGATGATAGAAAAAGCTGAGGTCACAGCACTTTTGCAGCAGCTCACCGCCATTAAGAGTGCGTATTTCCACGAGGACGAGATCATGGCCTTTGCCAGAGACTGGCTGTGCCGGCAGGAACTGCCCGCACAGCTGCACGAATACCACGATGCCAAGGTCACAGATTTCCATGGAAAAAATGTCATCGCCGTTATCGACGGCGGCAGACCCGGACCGGTCATCTGCCTGAACGGCCATCTGGACACCGTGCAGCTGTGCGGCGGTTGGACCCGCGATCCCTACGGCGAGCTGGACGGCGACAGGCTCTATGGTGTGGGCGCGCTGGACATGAAATCCGGCTGCGCCGCGCTGATGGTCACGGCTGCCCGCTTCGCCGCCGCCCACAAGACCTTCGCCGGGAAGATCAAGCTGGCGCTGGTCTCTGACGAGGAGGGCCCCTACGGCTTGGGCACCAATGCCCTCATCGAGGACGGCTATCTCTCTGACGTGGACTTCTCCATCATCACCGAGCCCAGCGCCGGCTTTGACGGCAAACCCTTCCCCGACGTCTGCCTGGGCGCCCGGGGCGGCTATGGTCTGGAGATCCGCTTCTACGGAAAGTCCGCCCACGCAGCCAACCCGAAAAAGGGCCACAGCGCTCTGCTGGACGCCGCCAAGGTGGCGCAGGCCCTGGAGCAGGTGGACTATGTTGAGGACCCGCACCTGGGCAAGGGCACCTGCTGCGTGGTGGGCATCAGCGCCGACGGCGGCGCGTGCAGCGTGCCGGACTTCGCCGTGCTCCGTCTGTTCTGGCACATCGTGGTGGGCGAGAGCCCGGACACCATCGTCCGCGAGATCGAAAAGGCCGTGCAGCGCGCCGGTATCACCGGGCGGTATGAGATCTACTTCCGCGAAGCACCGTCTGAGGGCTCCCGGGGCTTCATGCCCTACACCGTCCCCCAGGACGAACCCATGACCGTCTCCCTGCTGGAGTCCATCCGCAAGGTCACTGGCAAGGAACCCACCATCTCCTACTTCGCCAGCATCGGCGACTTCAACTACCTGGGCACACGGCTGGGTGCGCCGGCCATCATCTTCGGCGCCGACGGCGAGAACTATCACAGCAGCGACGAATACGTCCTGCTGGACTCCGTCCACCAGACCGCCGAGGCCGTTTACGACTTCCTGGAGAAAACACTGCTGCCCTGAGCAAGCAAAACCACCCCCGGCGAGGAGCCGGGGGTGGTCTGTTTTTCAGAAGGTCATCTCCAGCCCGCATTTCAGCTGGTGCAGTCTGTCGCCCAGGACCGTCTTCATCACGCCGCAGGCCCTCTCCCGGGTGCAGCGGCGGCGCAGGCGTACCGCACGGCCAATTCCACTCTTGCGCTCCGGCATTTTTCACGGTAAAATAGCACCACAAAAAAGGAGGGCAACGATATGATCTATCGTGATTTTCAGGACCTGCACCTGTCCCTGCTGGGCTTCGGCACCATGCGTCTGCCCACCACGGCGGACGGCGCCATCGACGAGGACACCACCCAGGCGATGGTGGACTATGCGCTGGCCCACGGCGTCAATTATTTCGACACCGCCTGGGCCTATATGCAAAATCTGTCCGAGACGGTGGTAGGCCGCTGCCTGAAAAAGCATCCCCGGGACAGCTTTTACCTGGCCACCAAATACCCCGGCCATACGCTCACCTGCGACCCGGACCCGGCGGACACCTTTGCCCAGCAGCTGGAGAAGTGTCAGGTGGACTACTTCGATTTCTACCTGCTGCACAACGTCTATGAAAACGACGTGGATATCTACACCGACCCCCAGTGGGGCATCATCGACTACTTTGTGGAACAGAAGCGCCTGGGCCGTATCAAGCACCTGGGCTTCTCCACCCACGCGGACCTTCCCTGCCTCACCGCTTTTCTGGAGCGCTATGGCAAGGAGATGGAGTTCTGTCAGATCCAGCTGAACTATCTGGACTGGACCATCCAGCGGGCCAGGGAGAAATACGAGCTGCTGGAAAAGCATCATATCCCCGTCTGGGTCATGGAGCCGGTCCGCGGCGGCAAGCTGGCCGCCCTGGATGCCGACAGTGAACAGCAGCTCCACGCCCTTCGCCCCAACGCCAGCATCGCCTCCTTCGGCTTCCGCTGGCTCCAGGGACTGGATAACGTCCACATGGTCCTCTCCGGTATGTCCGACATGGCGCAGATGGCGGATAACGTGGCCACCTTTGAGCGCCTTGACCCCCTCTCCCCCGCTGAGGAGGCGATCCTCTTTGCTGCGGCGGATAAGATGAAGAATTCCATCCCCTGCACTGCCTGCCGCTACTGCTGTGACGGCTGTCCCCAGCAGTTGGATATCCCGGATCTGCTGCACAAGTACAACCAGCTCCGCACCGGCAGCGGCAGCACCATCAAGATGCAGCTGGACGCGGTGCCCGCGAACAAGTGGCCCCACGCCTGTCTGGGCTGCGGCGCCTGCGCCGCTGTCTGTCCCCAGAAGATTGCTATTCCCGACGAACTGGCAGCCTTTGCCGCCGAGCTGGACAAGCTGCCCGACTGGGTGGAGGTCTGCCGCCAGCGGGCGGAGGCCGAGGCGCGGGAGCGCGCCTCCCGCGGGCTGTGAGCGCATAAGAAGAAGTCCCTCCCGGCGGGAGAGACTTCTTTTGTTTACACCTGATATTTCGCCGCGCAGCGTTGGTACTGCTCCCGGAAGTCCGGGTCCCGGCGCCGCGCCGCATCCAGCGTGGCGTGCATATTCAGGTCGTGGTGGGCTGCGTCGATCACGCACCCGGCGATATTGGAGCAGTGGTCCGAGGTACGCTCCAGATCCGTCAGCAGGTCGGACCAGACAAAGCCTGCCTCGATGCTGCACTGGCCTTGCTGCATCCGCAGGATATGTCGGGTACGCAGCTGCTCCTTCAGATCGTCGATGACCTGCTCCAGCGGCTCCACCTGCCGGGCGGCGGTCATATCCTGCTCCCGGAAAGCGTCCAGCGCCCGCATGAGGATATCGTTGACCGCGGCGGACAGCACGCTCAGCTCCCGCTTCGCCTCGTCGCTGAAGGCCAGCCCCTTCTCCCGCAGCTCCTCCGCCGACTCCAGCACGTTCACCGCATGGTCGGAGATACGCTCAAAATCGCCGATGGCCTTCAGCAGCTCCGCGGACTCCTCGCTCTCCTGCTCACCCAGCTTCTGGGCGCTGAGCTTTACCAGATAGGTGCCCAGCACGTCCTCGTAGTGGTCGCAGCGGCTCTCATCCTCCCGGATGGAGGAGGCCAGCGCTTCGGTGTAGTGGTCAAAGCTCCGCAGGGCGTTTTGCAGCGCCCGCACGGCAACCTCCGCCATCTCGCAGGTGACGACCCGGCAGCGCTCCAGCGCCACGGCCGGTGTGGTCAGCAGGCGCTGGTCCAGCTCCACCGTTTTATCAGCCGCGTGGGCCTTATCCGGCACCAGGCGGATAGCCAACTTCTCCAGCAGGTCGCCGCAGGGCAGCAGTATGGCCGTACACAGGATATTGAACACCGAGTGGGCCACAGCGATACCCGCCATAGACGCCGCCTTGTTCAGCAGTACCGGGGCAAAGATGGCCTTGACGATGCAGAACACCGTCAGCAGCACCGCCACGCCGATCACATTGAACATCAGATGCACCACGGCCGCCCGCTTGGCGTTTTTGTTGGTGCCGACGCAGGAGATCAGCGCCGTGACGCAGGTACCGATGTTCTGGCCCATGATAATGGGCACCGCGGCGGCGTAGCTGACCTGGCCGGTAGAGGCCAGCGCCTGCAAAATACCCACCGAGGCGGAGGACGACTGGATGATCGCCGTCAGCACCGCGCCCACAAGCACGCCCAGCAGCGGGTTTGTAAAGGCCAAAAACAGCTCTGCAAACCCCGGCACGTCCTTCAGCCCCGCCACCGCGGCGCTCATGGTGTCCATGCCGAACATCAGCGTGGCAAAGCCAAGCAGAATGGAGCCAGTCTCCTTTTTCCGGCTGTCCTTGCAGAACATATAGAAAATGATGCCGACCAGCGCCAGCACCGGCGTAAAGGCGGTGGGCTTCAGCAGCTGCAGCCACACGCTGCCGCCGTCGATCCCCGCCAGGCTCAGCAGCCAGGCCGTCACCGTGGTGCCCACGTTGGCGCCCATGATAACATTGATAGCCTGCCGCAGGGTCATTAGCCCGGAGTTCACGAAGCCCACCACCATGACGGTGGTGGCCGATGAGCTCTGAATGATGGCGGTGATGCCCAGTCCGGTCAGGAAACCGGCACCCACGCTGCCGGTCATTTTATCCAGCAGCGTCCGCAGCTTGCCGCCGGCCCGGCGCTCCAGCGCCTGGCCCATGAAATTCATGCCGAACAGAAACAGGCACAGCCCGCCAAGCATGGTCAGCGCATGAAAAATATCCATTTTCTTTCCCTCAACTTTACATTTTCTCAGATGTCACCTTATTGTCCATCTACATTGTACGGTATAAATGTCAAGTTCGCAGGCCATCTTTTGTAAAATCCATGTAAAACAGCGCAAAAAGAAGCACCCGTACGGGTGCTTCTTTTTTATGCTGCTTTTACCGCTGGCCCTTGTCGTAGGGGATACCCTCCGCCTTGGGTGCGCGGGATTTCTTGGATGTGAAGGCCAGCACCACCAGCGTGATCAGGTACGGCAGCATACGGTACACGTGGGAGCTGATGCCGATCTCCGCCAGCCAATACACGCCGTCGCCGTTGATATCCAGGCTGGAGTACGCCGCGGCGATACACTTGAACAGGCCGAACAGCAGCGACGCCCCGGCGATGTTCAGCGGCTTCCAGTTACCGAAGATCATAACGGCCAGCGCCAGGAAGCCGAAGCCCGCCACATCGCCGTTGGCCGTGCAGTTGGCCGTGGTCAGGGCGTAGACAAAGCCGCCCATGCCGGCCAGCGCGCCGGAGATGGTCGTACCGGCATAGCGCATCTTGTACACGTTGATACCCACGGAGTCCGCCGCCTGGGGATTTTCACCGCAGGAGCGCAGCCGCAGGCCAAACCGGGTCTTGTACAGCAGGATCGACAGCACCACGAAAATGATGATGCAGACATAGGTCGCCAGATACACCTTGTGCAGGAAGGTATTGCCCAGGAAGCCCAGGTCGTCCGTCTTCGCGTAGCCCAGAGTGGTCTTCTTGATCATGAACCAACTGGCCGCATCGCCGGTGGCCATTTGCAGGGTGTTCTGGTTGGCGATGATACGGATGAGGAACAGCACCAGGGCCGGAGCCATCAGGTTCAGCGCCGTACCGCCAATGGTCTGGTCCGCCCGCAGATTTACGGAGGCAAAGCTCAGCAGCAGGGAGAAAATGGCGCCGAATATGGCCGCCACCAGCATAGCCAGCAGCTCAAAGCCCTGCAAAGCCGCCCAGTCGCCGGCAGCCTTGGCCGCGTCGTAGACGTGGTTGGTCTGCATGATGTTCACGAACAGCACGCCGATAAACGCACCCAGGATCATAATACCTTCCAACGCCAGGTTGATGATACCGCTGCGCTCAGCGAACACGCCGGCCAGCGCCACGATCATCAGGGGAACGGCGTAGATCATGGTCTGTTGGATCAGAAATGTCATGCCTGCTCCCCTCCTTCCTCCGGCTGCTCAGGCACCTGCGGTGCTTCCTCCATCGGTATGTCCGGTCTGTCCTCCGGCGGCGCATCCAGTGGCTGTGTCTCCGCCTCTGCCGGTATATCCGCCGTGGTGGTCTTGTTGGCCTCCACGACGAGCTTCTTTTTCCGTCCGGTCAGCATCATCTGGATGAGCAGAGAGAAGGCGGACAGATACACGATGACGGAGATGATCACATCGGTGATGTACTCGTTGTAGGCGGTCAGGTTGGTCAGCTGCAGACCGACGATATCCAGCATGGCCATGAAGATGCCGGTGAAAATGACCGCGATGGGGTTGTTCACCGCCAGCAGTGCCACGGGGATTCCGTTAAAGCCCACGCCGGGCAGGGCCTGATAGGTGTTCCAGTAGAACTCGGTGTTGCCGCTGAGCCAGTACAACGCGGCGCCGGCGCCGGCCAGCGCGCCGGCAATGGCCATGGACAGCACGATGTTGCGCTTATCGGGGATACCGGCGTAGCGGGCCGCATGGCGGTTGGCGCCGCAGGCCTTCAGCTCATAGCCGAACACCGTCTTCTCCATGATAATGTACACCACGATGGCCAGAATGATGGCCACCAGAATACCGGCATTGACCTGGGAGCCGGGAAACAGCTGATCCAGTCCCAGCTTGGGTGTGGCCACACCGTTGAAGGTGGTCTTGTAGATGTAACCGGACTTTGTGCCTTCTGTTACGTTCTTGAAGCTGCTGATATCAAACATCCAGGTGACAAGATTGGCTGCGATCCAGTTGGTCATGATGCAGGCCAGCACCTCGTTGATATTCAGCAGCGCCTTCAGCAATCCGGGGATCGCACCCCACAGGGCGCCAGCCAGCATACCGCCCAGAAAGGCCAGCAGCCAGATGATGCCCACGGGCACGGACTCGGAGGGGATGCCCAGCGCGACGGACAGCGAGACAAGCGTACCCATCAGATACTGGCCGGGTGCGCCGATATTGAACAGGCCCGTCTTGAAGGCCACCGCCACGGAAAGGCCGGTCATGATCAGCGGCATGGCGCGGAAGAGCATATTGCCCACATTCTGGGCGTTAAAGCCCCAGGTCAGCGCGCCCGCAGCGTCGCGGCCTGTGCTGAGGATGCCGGCAAAAATCAGCCGGACGCCCTCCCACATACCGGCAGTGGTGATCTTCTGCTCCGCCAGGCCCACAATAATGACCACGATGCTGCCCAGCAGCAGGCCGGCCAGGATGGACAGCAGAGAGGCCAGGACCTTCTTGGTGCCATTCTTGGCATACAGATCTGTCAGTTTCTGCTTCACGCCGTCTCACCCTCTTTCTTGTCCGCCCGCTTGGCGCCGGCCATATAGAGGCCCAACTCCTGCACGGTGATCTGCTTCGGGTCGAACTCACCCACGATCTCACCCTCGTACATGACCAGGATGCGGTCGGAAAGGCTCATGACCTCGTCCAGCTCCAGGGATACCAGCAGCACTGCCTTGCCGGCGTCACGCTGCTTCACCAGTTCCTTGTGTACGTTTTCGATCGCGCCCACGTCCAGGCCGCGGGTAGGCTGGACCGCCACGATCAGCGGCTTGTTGCGGTCCACCTCGCGGGCGATGATCGCCTTCTGCTGGTTGCCGCCGGACATACTGCGGGCGGTGGTCACGGGGCCCTGTCCGCTGCGGATATCGTATTCCTCGATCAGCCTCTCGGCGTAGGCACGCACCGCGTCCTTTTTGATAAAGCCGCCCTTTTCGAATTCCGGCTCCTTATACCGCTGCAGCACCAGGTTCTGCTCCAGCGTAAAATCCAGCACCAGGCCGTGCTTGTGCCGATCCTCGGGGATGTGGCTCATACACTCTCCACGGCGACGGATGCTGGCGTGGGAGATATCCTTGCCGCACAGCGTCACCGTGCCGCCGTTGCTCTTATCCAGGCCGGTGAGCGCGTGAATGAACTCCGTCTGTCCGTTGCCGTCGATACCGGCGATACAGAGTATCTCGCCGGCGCGTGCATCAAAGCTGACGTGGTCCACGGCATTGCGCTTGTGGGTGTGAGAGGGCACACACAGATCCCGGACCTTCAGCACCACATCCGTGGGCTTGGCCGGCTCCTTTACGACCTCCAGCTGTACCGGGCGGCCCACCATCATGTTGGACAGCTCCTGCTTGTTGGTGTCGCAGGTGTTCACGGTACCCACATAGCGGCCCTTACGCAGAACCGTCACCCGGTCCGCCACCGCCATGATCTCGTTGAGCTTGTGGGAGATGAAGAGGATGGATTTCCCCTCCGCCGTCAGGTTTTTCATAATGGCCATCAGCTCGTCGATCTCCTGGGGCGTCAGCACGGCGGTGGGCTCGTCGAAGATGAGGATCTCGTTGTCGCGGTAGAGCATCTTCAGGATCTCGGTACGCTGCTGCATACCCACAGTGATATCCTCCACCTTGGCGTCCAGGTCCACGTGCAGGCCGTATCGCTTGGAGAGCTCCTCGACCTTCCTCCGCGCTTCCTTTTTCTGCAGGAAGCCGCACTTCGTCGTTTCGGCGCCCAGAATGATGTTGTCCAGCACGGAGAATACCTCCACCAGCTTGAAGTGCTGGTGGACCATGCCGATACCCAGTGCCGTGGCATCGTTGGGATCGTTGATCTTCACCGTCTGGCCATTCTTGCGTATCTCGCCCGCCTCGGGCTGGTACAGGCCGAACAGCACGCTCATCAGCGTGGATTTGCCGGCGCCGTTTTCGCCCAGCAGCGCGTGGATCTCTCCCTTTTTCAGTTGGAGGGTGATATCGTCGTTGGCCTTGATGCCGGGGAACTCCTTGGTAATGTGAAGCATCTCGATCACATACGAGGGAGTCTTATCCATGCCGCCACCTACTTTCCTCTATTATTTTGCCTAATGGCGATAAAGGCATAAATTTATTATATAGCATATATGCACAGATTGCAAGAAAAACAGCGGCGTTTTACGCCTCGCATCACGCGCTTGACGCAAAAAAAAGAGACGCCCGTAGGCGTCTCTTTTTTGTTAAGTACGGTTCCGATTACTTGACCAGGTTCAGGGTCAGGCTGTCGGTGCTGTCCAGCTTGGAGTAGTCGTTGTCGACGACCAGAGAACCATCGGCCATCTTGGCCAGCATGGCGTTGTAGTCGTCCACAGTCCACTTGGTCAGGGACCAGGTAGCGGTGGGCAGGCCCACAGCGTTGTCCTTGGCGCCCAGGGTCACGAAGGTGCCGCCGATCTCGTCGAAGGAACCGTCATAGACCTTGCCGCAAGCCCACTGCACGGAGGCGGACAGGCCCTTCATAGCGGAGGTGATAACGGTATCGGACTGGCTGGACTGGTCAACGTCCACGCCCACCACGGCGCCGTCGTTAGCGGCAGCGGCAGCGGCGACAGACTGGAACATATTACCGCCGCAGGCGAAGATGACCTCGGTGCCGTTCTCATACCAGCCGGAAGCCATGGTCTGCAGCTCGGTGGAAGCGGAGAAGGAAGCGCCATACAGCCAGGAGTAGTTCATCTCGACCTTCACGCCCATCTCAGCAGCAGCAGCGGAAGCGCCCTGCACGAAGCCGTAGCCGTAACGGCAGCAAGCGGGGTTGTCGCCGCCGCCACCACCGGTGAAGCCCAGCTTGGTGTAGCCTTCCTTAACAACAGCGTAACCGGCCAGATAGCCGCACTGCTCTTCCTGGAAGCAGATGCCCAGAACGTTCTTCAGGGCGGTGCCGTCCTCGGTGGTCACAGCGCTGTCGCGGTCCACGAACACGAACTTGACATCGGTGAACTCAGCAGCGGCCTTGGTCAGGGCAGTGGCCTGCATAAAGCCGGCAGCCACGATGACCTTGGCGCCGCCCTCGGCAGCAGCCTTCATGGCATCGTAACGGTCGTCATCGGTAGCCTGGTCGCCGTTGGCGGGCTGATAGTACTTGTAGCTCAGGCCGTTGTTGGCAGCGTACAGCTTCACGCCGTCGAAGGTGCCCTGGTTGAAGGACTTATCCTTCAGCTGGCCCACGTCGGTGACGAAAGCGATCTCGTACTTGCCATCCTCGGAGGTCATCTCGTCGGCGATCTCGTCGGCGTTGGTGATCTCGGTGACTTCGGGGTTGTCGCCCTGGTTGTCGTCGGTCTTGGGGTCGTCCTTCTTGTCGCCGCAAGCGACCAGGGACAGCGCCATAACCAGAGCCAGGATCATAGCAAGAAACTTCTTCATGGTTATTCTACCTTCCTCAATTTTTTTATTTTCGCGCCTTGCAGCGGGAAAACCATCATTTCGGCACGGGGTCTTCCTCCCTCTGTGCCTTGCGCATTATAGCAGACTTTTTCGCCTTTGGCAAGTGAAAACCGCATTTTGCGGTAGAAATGTAAACAAATGTCATCAAAAATTTACATTTTGTTTGCGCGAAATGCACAAATGTATCGTGCATAGCGACAGCGCGAGATATCCTCCCGCGCTGCCGTGACCGTTGTTTACTTCTTGGCGGCCATCTTCACAGCCACCTCCAGGGCGATCTTCATCATGTTGGTGAAGGTGGTCTGGCGCTCATCGGCGGACAGCTCGGTGCCGTTGACCAGGTTGTCGGAGATGGAGCAGATGGCCAGCGCCCGCTTGCCGGTATAGGCGGCGGTGCAGTACAGACCGGCGGCCTCCATCTCCACGGCCATGACGCCCATCTTGGCGTAGCGCATATTGCGCCCGGCGGCGTCATAGAACGTGTCGGAGGAATACAGATTGCCAACGGGCATCTTGACGCCCAGCTCCCTGGCGCTCTCTACGGCGGCCATCAGCAGGTCGAAATCGCAGATGGGCGCGTAGCTGCCGCCCAGCTCATACTGGCTGGCAAAGTCGGAATTGGTGCAGGCGCCCTGACCGGCCACCACGCTGCCCAGCTCCAGGTCGGCACGCATGGCGCCGGCGCTGCCCACGCGGATAATGTTCTCCACATCATACTGGGTGTACAGCTCATAGGAATAGATGCCAATGGACGGGATGCCCATGCCGCTGGCCATGACGGACACCGGCACGCCCTTGTAGGTGCCGGTATAGCCCTGCACGCCGCGGACGTTGTTCACCAGCTTCGGCTCGGTGAGGAACGTCTCGGCAATGAACTTGGCCCGCAGCGGATCGCCGGGCATGAGAACGGTCTTGGCGAAATCGCCCTTGATGGCGTTATTGTGGGGAGTCGGCATAGTGGTTCCTCCTTATATTTACTGTTCCATGGCCTTCACGGCCTTGACGATACGGCTGGTGCCCAGACGGTCCGCGCCCAGGGCGATGAAATCTTTGGCGTCGTTCAGATCCGCGATGCCGCCGGCGGCCTTGATCTTCACATGGGGCGCCACATGGGCCTTAAACAGCGCCACATCCTCCCGGGTAGCGCCGCCTCCGCCAAAGCCGGTGGATGTCTTGATGTAGTCCGCGCCGGACTCGGACACCACGCGGCACAGCTCGATCTTCTCCGCCTCGGTCAGCAGGCACGTCTCGATGATGACCTTCAGCAGTCTGCCGTCACAGTGACCCTTGATGGCCTTGATCTCCTCCAGCACCTTGTCGTACAGGCCGTCCTTCACCCAACCGATGTTGATGACCATATCCACTTCGGACGCGCCGTTTTTCACCGCGTCGGCAGCCTCGAAGCACTTGGCGGCGGTGGTGTCGTAGCCGTTGGGAAAGCCGATAACGGTGCAGACGGCGATCTTGCCGTCCACATATTCCGCCGCCTGCTTCACATAGCTGGCGGGAATGCACACGCTGGCGCAGCCGTACTTGATACCGTCGTCGCAGATGGCCTTGATTTCATTCCAGGTGGCACCTTGTGCCAGCAGCGTGTGGTCCACGCGGGAGAGGATATTCTTCAACTCTTCGTTCATTATCTTCGCTCCTTTTCGGGATTTTGCGGTTATATATGTATATTGTACCACACACCGCGCGAAATAGCAACCCGCGCGGCCCAACGGCGCCCACCTGCTGCCGTTCCGTAAAAAAGGACCCGCCTGCTGAAGTGCGCTCTTTTCTCATTTCTCGCCGACAGTCACGCTGCCGTCCTCGCCCAGCACGGCGGGCACGATGGTGCTCCGCGTGTTCCGCGCGATGTTGTCCAGCCGCAGCCGGCTGGGGAAGTCGCTGAGCAGCGTGTACGCCACGCCGTGCTTCTTGGCCCGTCCCGTCCGGCCGATGCGGTGGATGTAATACTCGTTCTCCTCCGGCACCTCATAGTTGAACACCGCGTCCACATCGTCCACGTCGATGCCCCGGCTGGCCACGTCCGTAGCCACGAACACCCGCAGCTTTCCGTCCCGGAACCGCTGCATGACCTCCTCCCGCTTCCGCTGGGGGATGTCCCCGTGGATGCACTGGGCGTCCACGCCCCGCATCTGCAAAAACTTCGTCAGCCGCTCCGTGCTGCCCTTGGTGTTGCAGAAGCAGATCACCCGGTCATAGTTCTCATGCGCCAGTATCTTCGCAATGGCGTCCACCTTCCCGTCGGAGGGCACCTCCAGCCGGTACTGCAGAATGTCCGGCTTGTTCTCCTTGGTGGCCTGCACCGTGATCTCCTCCGGGTCCCGCTGGTATACCCACGAGATGTCCATCACCTCCCGCGAGATGGTGGCGGAGAACATCCCCAGGTTTTTCCGGCTGGGGATCTTGTCCAGAATACGCGTCACGTCGTGGATAAAGCCCATGTCCAGCATCCGGTCCGCCTCGTCCAGCACCACCGTCTGCACGCTCTTCAAATTCACGGTCCGCCGCTTCATGTGGTCGCTCAGCCGCCCCGGCGTGGCCACCACGATCTGGGGCCGCCGCTTCAGCGCGTCGATCTGCTTGCCAATGGGCTGTCCGCCGTACAGACATACCAGCCGAACGCCCTCGTGGCACACGGCGATGTCCCGCATCTCGTCGGTGATCTGCATGGCCAGCTCCCGCGTGGGTGCCAGAATGACCGCCTGCACCTCCTCGCTCTCCCGGTCGATGCGCTCGATGATGGGGATGCCGAAGGCCATGGTCTTGCCCGTGCCGGTGGGAGCCTTGGCGATCACGTCCTTCCCCGCCAGCATGGGGGGGATGCACCCGGCCTGCACGGGGGTGCTGACGGTGTAGTGCTTATTTCGTATGGCGCGCATGGTGGCCTCTGACAGGCCAAAGCTCTCAAACGGTGCGCCCTGTGTTACTTCCATAGTCGTTTCCTCATTTTTCCACATAGTATACCAATAAAGAATTATACCATATCTGTCAACGCCTTGCAACCGCGCAAAAAACCGTCCCCGCCGGCGGGGTAGCTCCGGCAGGGACGGTGCGGGGGAAGCGAATGTGTGCTGGGAAACATGAAGAATGTGAAGAAGATCGTGGTATCCTGGCGGCGCAGTGGTCAGCTGCGCCGCCGCGCGGGACCGATATCAGCCCCGGTTGCCGAAGAAGTAGTTATAAAACTCCTGCCAGTTCTCGGGGATCTGGCCGCTGTAACCGCCGTTATTGCCGCCGCTCTGGGGTGTGTCCTCCTCCGTGTCGGTGCCGGTGATCTGGGGCTGTTGGTCGAAGGTGATGTCGGTGGTGATGTAGCTGCCGTCGCGGAACACGGTCAGGGTGGCGGTGTCGCCGGCCCGATAGCTCTTCAGCGCCGCGGACAGATCCTGACGGCTGGTCAGCGTGGTGTCGCCCATCTTGGTGATCACGTCGCCCAGGCGCAGGCCGGCCTTGTCGCCCGCGCCGCCCTTGACGACGGAGTAGACGAACACGCCCTGATCGATGTCGATGCTGTACTGAGCGGCCATCTGGGAGTTCATGGTGCCCACGGTCACGGCCATGTATGCCTTGCCGGTGACGGCACCGTTCTCCATAATGTCGGTTATGATGGACTTCACATCGTCAATGGGGATGGCGAAGCCCAGACCCTCCACCGTGGTGGAGGAGTAGGTGGAGTACTTGGCGGACACGATGCCCACCACCTCGCCGTACAGGTTCATCAGGGGGCCGCCGGAGTTGCCGGGGTTGATGGAGCAGTCCACCTGGATCATGTTGAAGGGGGTGCCGTCCACGTTGATGGCGCGGTTGCAGCTGGACACATAGCCGCCGCTCATGGAGAACGTCAGCTCGCCCAGGGGATTGCCGATGGCCAGCACGGAGTCACCCACGTTCACGTCGGCGCTGTTGCCCAATGTCACGGGGGTCAGGCCGGTGGCGTTGATCTTCAGCACCGCCACATCGTAGTCGCTGTCGCCGCCGATGACGGTGGCGTCGTAGGTGTCGCCGCCATACAGCGTCACCTTCACGGAGGAAGCGCCGTTGATCACATGGTAGTTGGTGACGATATAGCCGTCCTCGCTGATGATAAAGCCGCTGCCGCTGGAGGCGGACTGGGTGGTCTGGCCGAAGATGTTGGTGCTCTGGGAGGAGCAGTTGATGGACACGGTGGAGTTCACCGTGGAGGCGTACACCTCGGCGGGCTGCATCTTGGTCTTGCCGTCCACCTTCTTGACCTCCACGGCGGTGACGGTGCGGTCGCTCTCGCTGATGGCGGTGCCGCTGCCGGAGCCGCCCTTGGCCAGCGCCGCGCCGCCGTAGCCCGCCGCACCGCCTGCCACGGCGCAGGCCAGCACCAGCGCCGTGACCTTCACCCACGTCCTGTGGAAGAAGCCCTGCTTCTTCACCGGCGCGGTATACGTGTTCTCCTGCCGGGGTGCGGGCGCGTAGTCGTCGCGGGGCACCTCCCGGTTGGTGAAGCGGTACATATCGTTGTTGTTGAATTCGTCGTTATACATTGTGTTGACCTCCTGTGTCGCAGTTTCGTATAAGGAGCGCTCTCCCATCTTGCCGCCGAGGGGAAAGCGTGGTATGATGGAGAAAGCAGACATGAAGAAGGGTGCCTGCTTCGAAGGGGCTCATCGCTCTTTCTGTTTTATAGCATACTCGCTTTCCTTAATTCTACCTTTAAGTTTTGCAGGAAAACCGTGAACTTTCTTTGAACACCCGCCCGCAGGCGCCAAGCCTTCCCCCTTGATGGTTCGCGGTGTTGAATGGCACGCCGGTGGCGTGTCAGACCCGCGGACCGACCCGCGGGGAGACAGGTACCCTCATATCCCGGCGGCGTCAGCCGCCACCTACCCATTGCGGTGCTTCGCGCCGCAATGGGCGCGATTTGATAATCGCCACTCGACCAGCGCACCAACCCCTACCCTCACTGCTGTCAGCGGCAGCGGCGCAAGCGGTACAAGCGATCCCTGAACCGACAACGTCCCCCGCCGAGCCAATTCCGCGAAGCCAGCACCGCCAAATTTGCACTTGCCCGCCCCGCGCCAAGGGATCCTTAAACCGTAGGTTTGAGTGGTTTTCTTTGGTAACTTTCTTTTTACAAAAAAAGAAAGTTACTCGTGCCGGGGCACGAAACGCCCCATCCCGCGCCCGCAGGCGCTATGCCTGTTCACTGCCACCCGCGCTTTCCCTCACGCAACCGGCGTTTTCCTGATCGTTGTCGTTCCCCCGACTGTGCCAGCACAGCTTTCCGCTGCCGCTGCCTGCTACTACGGCAAAAATTATTCGTTCTGCCGTGTCGCAGGCTAAGAAATAATTATATCCTGTGCCCGACGGGCACACCTACCTTTGCCGCCTTGCGGCGGCAAAGGCGCGATTTGATAATCGCCACTCGACCAGCGCACCAACCCCTACCCTCACTGCTGTCAGCGGCAGCGGCGCAAGCGGTACAAGCGATCCCTGAACCGACAACAATGTCACCCACCGCACCAATTCCGCGAGATCAGCACCGCCAAATTTGCACTTGCCCGCCCCGCGCCAAGGGGTCCTTAGACCGTAGGTCTAAGCGACTTTCTTTCCCACATTTCTTTCTTCGCAGAAAGAAATGCGGCCGCCGGAGGCCGTCTCCCCGCCAGGGGAAAGCCAACTCGCCGCCGCGGCGGCGAACCCCCACCTGATCCTATAAAAAGGAGACCCACCCATGCTCCGTATTGACCAACTGCGCCTGCACCCCGGCCAGCAGGAGACGCTCCTGCGGGCCCGGTGCGCCAAGCTGCTCCGCGTGGCTCCGGCGGATATCACCGCCTGTACCGTTCTGCGAAAGGCCATCGACGCCCGCGAAGACCTGACCCTTGTCTACACGGTGTCCGTCTCTGTAAAAAACGAGGCCCAGGTCCTGCGCCGCTGCCGCGATAAGCGCGTATCTGTTTATAAACAGGAAGTGTACTTCCTGCCGCCGCCGGTGACGGCCCCGGCGGTCCGGCCCATCGTGGTGGGCGCGGGACCGGCGGGCCTGTTCGCCGCTCTGGTGCTGGCCCGCTGCGGCGCACGCCCTATTCTATTGGAGCGCGGCCGGCCGGTAGAACACCGTCAGGTGGACGTTGAGCGCTTCTGGTCCGGCGGCCCGCTGGACCCGGACAGCAACGTCCAGTTTGGCGAGGGCGGCGCCGGCGCCTTTTCCGACGGCAAGCTGAACACCGGCACGAAGGACCTGCGCCACCGCTTTATTCTGGAGACGCTGGTCCGCTGCGGCGCACCGGATACCATTTTGACCGATGCCAAGCCCCACGTGGGCACCGACAAGCTCCACATCGCCCTGCAAGCCCTGCGGCAGGAGCTGGAGGCGGCCGGAGCGGACATACGCTTCAACGCCCGGCTGGAGCATATACGGATACAGGACGGCGCGGTCAGCGCCGTCACCGTCTGCCAGAACGGGCAGACCTATGACCTGCCCGCCCGCCATGTGCTCCTGGCCCTGGGTCACAGCGCCCGGGATACCTTTGAAATGTTGCATCGCGTCGGACTGTATATGGTGCCCAAGCCCTTTGCCATGGGTGTCCGCATCGAGCACCGCCAGTCGGCCATCGATGCCGCCCAGTACCGTTCTCTGGCGGGCCACCCGGCCTTGCCCCCCAGCACCTACAAGCTGTCCTGCCACCTGCCCAACGGCCGCAGCGCCTTCAGCTTCTGCGTCTGCCCCGGCGGCCAGGTGGTGGCCGCCGCCTCCGAGCCGGGGCGCACCGTCACCAACGGCATGAGCGTCTATGCCCGTGACGGGGAGAACATCAACGGCGCGCTGCTGGTGAATGTCACGCCGGCGGATTTCCCCTCGGACCATCCCCTGGCGGGCATCGCCCTCCAACGGCAGCTGGAGACGGCGGCCTACGCCCTCACCGGCGGTTTTGCCGCCCCCTGCCAGCGGGTGGCGGACTTTCTGGCGGGCCGTCCCTCCGCCGGACCGGGGATCGTGCGCCCCAGCTACCGCCCCGGCGTGGTCTATACCGACCTGCGCCGCTGTCTGCCGGATTTTATCGGCGAGACGCTGGCCCTGGCCCTGCCGGTCCTGGGCCGTCAGCTCCGGGGCTACGATGACCCGGACGCCCTGCTCACCGGCGTGGAGACGCGCTCGTCCTCCCCGGTGCGCCTGGTGCGTGACGCGCACTATGAAGCCAATATACGCGGCATATTCCCCTGCGGCGAGGGGGCCGGCTATGCCGGCGGCATCCTCTCCGCTGCCGCCGACGGAATGCGCTGCGCGGAAAAACTCCTGGAGGTATATACAACATGAGAAAGATCGCTATCTATGACAGCTTCACCGAGCCCAAGCACCGCCGGCTCATCGACGAGACAGCGGCGCGCGCCGGCTTCACCGTGGACTACTACGCGGCCCCCGCCGCCGTCCCCGCGGACAAGCGGGGTGACTATGAGGTCATCTACGGTATGCCCAAGCCCGGTGAATTAAAGGACTTCGTGAACCTCAAGTGGTTCTGCGGCAGCTTTGCCGGCGTGGACGCTTATCTGGACGACAGCCTGTATCCCTCTCCCGAGGTCATGCTGTCCAACTCCTCCGGCGCCTACGGTGTCACCATCGCCGAGCACATGGTCATGGTCACGCTGATGCTCCTGCGCCACGCCCCGGCCTACTGCGCCGACCAGGCCGCCGGCCGCTGGGGCCGGGTGCTCCCCATGCGCTCCATTATGGGCAGCACCATCACCATCGTCGGCACCGGCGATATCGGCACCGAGTTCGCCCGCCGCGCCAAGGCCATGGGTGCTGCCGCCGTCCGCGGTGTCCGCCGCACCAAAAAGGCCGCCGACCCCGCCTTTGACGAGATCCATACCAACGACGAGCTGGACGCCCTCCTGCCGGATACGGATATCCTGGCCCTGGCCCTGCCCGCCACCGGTGAGACGAAGGGGTTTCTCTCCGCGGCGCGCCTCGCCCTGCTGCCGAAGACCGCCTATGTGGTCAACGTGGGCCGCGGCAGCGCCATCGACCAGGCCGCCCTTCTGGACGCCCTGAACCACGACCGTCTCGCCGGCGCGGCTCTGGATGTGTTCGAGCAGGAGCCCATCCCCGCCGGCGACCCGGCCTGGACGGCGAAGAACCTGCTCATCACCCCCCACATCTCCGGTCAGATGAGCCTGGGCTACACCCGTGACCGGAATGTGCAGCTCTTCTGTGAGGACCTGGAGCGCTACGGTCGGGGTGAGAAGCCCCTGCGTCTGGTGGACCGTCGGATCGGCTATTGAACAGCCACCTGTGTGCGCCCCCTGTGCAGGGGGCGCACATGAAGATGATCGTCCGATCCTTCGTTTTTGGCCCCGAAAAGGGAGGCTGGAAGGAAGGGAAAGAGAACCTGACCCAACAGCGCATAAAAGGTGCATGAAAAGTCCGTGAGGAGCACATAAAAAGTATAAAGAGCGTATAGAAAAGGTACAGACATTGTATCATATACTGCTAAAGAAATTTGCTGTGCCGGGAGGTGAAAAGCATGGGAGAGCGCATCATACTGCACTGTGATCTGAACAGCTTTTACGCCTCTGTGGAGCTGCTGGACAAGCCCGCTTTGTGGGAGGTCCCGGTGGCCGTCTGCGGCGACCCGAAGACCCGCCACGGCATCATTCTGGCCAAGAACGAACCCGCCAAAAAGTACGGAATACAAACGGCTGAGACGGTCTGGCAGGCCAAAAAGAAGTGCCCCGGCCTCATGCTTCTGCCGCCCCATCACGACCTGTACAAAATGTGGTCCGTCCGCGTCAACGACATCTATGAGCGCTTCACCGACCTGATCGAGCCCTTTGGGATCGACGAGAGCTGGCTGGATGTCACCGGCAGCCTTCATCTCTTCGGCGGCGACGCGGAAAAACTGGCCAATAAAATTCGAAAAACAGTCAAAAATGAGACTGGATTAACAATTTCTGTGGGTGTTTCATTCAATAAAGTGTTTGCCAAGCTGGGCAGCGACATGAAAAAACCGGACGCTACAACGGTCATTCCGATGGACGGGTGGCAAAATATCGTTTGGCCGCAGCCGCTGGGCAACCTGTTGTACGCCGGCCGCGCCGCCACCCAGACCCTGAAAAAATACGGTATAGAAACCATCGGTCAGTTGGCCGCCTGCGATCCCGCCATGCCCGAGCAGCTGCTGGGAAAGATGGGCCGCCAGCTGTGGGAATACGCCAACGGTCTTGACAAAAGTCCCGTCAAACCCCGCCACGCCGCCGATCCGGTCAAGTCCGTGGGCAACGGCACTACCTTCCCCGATGACCTGGTGCGCTGGGAACAGATCTGCGCCGGCTTGATGCCTCTGTGCGACAGTGTGGCCGCCCGCCTGCGCCGCCACGGCCTGTATGCCGGCGGCGTCAGCGTGACGCTGAAAGACGTATCGTTCAAAACATTCAGCCGCCAGACCCGCTTGGACGCGCCTACCCATCTGGTCCGGGATATTTACCGTGCGGCTGCGGACCTGGCCCGGCAGCTGTGGAAGCCGCCTGCCCGCCTTCGCTCCATGACCGTAACGGCGCTGTACGTCACCGAGACGTGCAGCACTTTCCAACAGTTGGATCTGCTGGACAGTACCGCTCAGGCCTGCGGTCAGCGGCAGGAGCAGCTGGAGGAGGCCGTGGACGCTATCCGCCAAAAATACGGCAGGACGGCCATTGCCTTCGGCAATGGCGAGGAGGGTGAGGCCCTTCCGGAGGAGGAACTGTAACACGGACGACGCTGCCGTCCGTGTTCTTTTTGTATAGGGACATTCCCATAGGGCATAGGGTGTTGTGAAAGGAGCGATGCGTATGCTGTCTGCTGCACTGTTGCTGCTGTGCAACAGCCTGTTTTTGTCCCTGCACCTGACCGGTAGCGCCGGGTCATTCCCCAAGCCCCTGTCTGCTGCCCGGGAGAGGGAGTGCCTGGAGCGCTGTGCCGCCGGAGATTTGGAGGCCCGGAATATACTGGTGGAGCACAATCTGCGCCTGGTGGCCCACATCATCAAGAAGTATTACACGCAGTCCACTGACCAGGAGGACCTGATCTCCATCGGAACGATCGGGCTCATCAAAGCGGTCAATACCTTCCGCCCTGACAAGGGAATCAAGCTGGCCACCTACGCCGCTCGTTGTATAGAAAATGAGATACTAATGTACTTCCGGGGACAGAAAAAATTGCAGGGGGAGGTGTCGCTGAACGAGGCGCTGGACACGGGACCGGAGGGTGACGCATTGTATTTGGGCGATGTGGTGGGAGAGGAGGACACCATGCTGGAGGAACTGCAAAGCAAGGAGGACAGACGTCTGCTGCATCAGCTGCTGGCCCGGGAGCTGACCCCTCGGGAGGCGGATGTTCTGCGGCGGCGCTACGGCCTGGACGGCCATTTGCCCCAGACACAGCGGCAGGTGGCGGCCCATTACGGTATCAGCCGCAGCTATGTGTCCCGTATTGAGAAAAAGGCGCTGCACAAGCTGGAGGAGGCCCTGCGGGACCGGAGATAAAAGGCATCTTAACAACGCCTTAACGGCTGTGGCGGAAGGCTGTGCAGGTTGCATGAGGAAACATTCGCGCGGCAATAGAAATTCTCGCAACTGCACATTGTTTTCCATAATGAATTTGTTATAATGGTAACAAAAGACTGGGGGTTTCGGAGGAAAAGCGTACCTATGAGAAACTTTAAATGCTCCATCGCGGATATGCGTAAGCAAGTGTTTGCCGAAGTGGCGCGGCTGGCCTATGAGGGCGGAGACTACCGCCGCATGGAAAAGCTGCCCTACAAGATCGTTCCCGGTGAGGTGGGCAACCAACGGGAGTCCATCTTTCTGGAACGGGCTATCGTAGGCGAGCGCATACGGCTGGCTATGGGCCTGCCCCTGCGGCCGGTGGCGGAGCACAGTCTGCTCAGCGACGGGGTGGAGGAGAGTGCCATCGCGGAGAAGTACTACGATCCTCCACTGGTGAACATCATAAAATACGCCTGTAACGGCTGCACGCCCACCCACTATGAGGTCACGAATGCCTGCCAGGGCTGTCTGGCCCGCCATTGCCAGAATGCCTGCCCTAAAGGGGCCATTGCTATCGAACGCGGACAGGCGCATATCGACCAGGATAAGTGCATCAAGTGTGGCAAATGCCGGGATGCCTGTTCCTACCACGCCATCATCAAGTTTACCCGGCCCTGCCAGGAGGCCTGCGGCATGAATGCCATTGGTCAGGATGAGTACGGCCACGCCAAGATCGACCACGACAAGTGCGTCAGCTGCGGTATGTGTCTGGTGAATTGCCCCTTCGGCGCGATCGTGGATAAGGGCCAGCTGTTCCAGCTGATCCACGCCATCCGTCGGGGCGACGAGGTGGTGGCGGTGATCGCACCGGCATTCTGGGGCCAGTTCGGAGACAATGTAACGCCGGGACAGATCAAGGCCGCCATGCAACAGCTGGGCTTTGCCGCGTTGGAGGAGGTGGCCGTGGGCGCCGATCTGTGCGCGGTGGAGGAGGCCGAGGAGTTTTTGCGTATGGTGCCGGAGAAGCAGCCATTTATGGCGACCTCCTGTTGTCCGGCATGGTCTGTGATGGCCAAAAAGGAGTTTCCCGGCTTTGCGCCATATATCTCCATGACCATGACGCCTATGGTGCTGACAGCGCGGCTGCAGAAGCGCCGCCGGCCTGGGTGCCGCGTCGTCTTTATCGGTCCCTGCGCCGCCAAAAAGTTGGAGGCCAGCCGCCGCAGTGTCCGCAGTGATGTGGATTTTGTCATCACCTTCGAGGAGCTGAGGGGAATGTTCGAGGCCAAGGGCATCGACTTCAGCCAGATCCCCGATCTGCCCTCCCACTACGAGGCCAGTGCCCCCGGCGTAGGCTTTGCCGCCGGCGGCGGCGTGGCCAAGGCAGTGGAGGAGGTGATCCACCGCCTGCACCCGGAGGTGGCGGTCAAGACCGCCGCCGCGGAGGGGCTGAACGAGTGCCGGAAGATGCTGCGTATCGCCCGGACGGGCAAGTATGACGGCTATCTGCTGGAGGGCATGGCCTGCCCCGGCGGGTGTATTGCCGGTGCCGGTACCGTGCAGCCGCCGGAAAAGTCCCGCCGTGCGCTGGAGAAGTATAAGGCGGCGGTATCTATCAGTAACCCGATGGACTCCCAGTATCTGGAGGGGACCCGCCTTCTGTACGAAAACGAAGCGGACTGGGACCGCGTGGGCCGGCATTGACGGATTTGCCGTACAGAAAGAACGAAAGCGCTCCAGATGGGGCGCTTTCGCCCGTTGTGACGAAGATGGCGGCGGCAGCAGACGTATTCTGCCGCGCTTCGACCGTGTGCGGTGTTATAATGGCAGACAGCAGAGTGCCTACCGCCAGCCGGGCGGCGGAGGAATGGGGGTATAACAACGGAAATGGAACTGTATAAGCGTGAGCACAGGCGCTATATCCTGCGCCGCATGGTGTATGAGTTGTTCGGCGTTGGCGGTGAGAACGGTGGACGCTCCGCATCTGCGGCGGCCGCGGCGAAGCCGGTATCCGGGGGAGATGCGAGATCCGGTGCGGAGACAACGGTGGGCGGCGCGGGCAGCCGCTGAGTATATAGGAAAACGAGCGCCGTCCGACAGGACGGCGCTCGCTGCTTATGTCTCCGGCTCTATGTAGTCCGGCTGCTCCAGTGTTTCCTCCGGCGTCATATCCTCCGCCGGGGTGGGGGTGGGGAGCTGCGGCGCGTTGGGGGCGCGGTCTCCCAGGGCAATGGCGTAATAGTCATAGGTCACCAGCAGCTCCGCGTAGTAGTATTGCAGGGACACACGGTCGTTGATGGCGTTGACATAGCCCTCCGGCACCGTGACGCCGGGGTTGGCGGTGAAGGTGCGGGTAGAGGACTCATACACGCCGGCGGCGGTGGCCCAGCTGTTGCCGGCAGCGGTGGGCAAGATCACCAGCGGGATACTGCCGTAGGCATCGGCGGGGTCGTAGTCCTGATCCAGCACGTCCCGGCCGGACAGCAGACGGGAGTCATATTCCAGTCCGAACAGATTGCTCAGCGTGGGCACGATGTCCACGGCACTGCACGGTTCGGATACGGTAACAGCTTCCTCCATGCCGCCGCACCAGAGGATCAGCGCATTGCGGTAGCGGGAGGTGTCACGCTCCGAGTCTGTAAAGCCCCGCAGCTCGTTATAATAGTCCGTGTCTGTCTCTGACAGCAGGTAGGGGTAGTGGTCGGCGGCCAGGCAGATGACGGTATCGTCGGCGATACCGGCCTGCTCCAGCGCGTTTACCAGGTAGGTCAGTGCGTTCTCCAGCTCCAGGTTGGCGGCCACATAGGCCTGGACCTGGGGGGAGGCGTTGGGATAGGCGGCCTGAGCCTTGGCACGGTTTTTGGCGGCCATGGCGTGGCCCCATCCGTAGCCGCCGTGGCCGCTGACGGTCATGTAGTAGGTATGGAAGGGTGTGCCGTTCTGTACATAGGCGTCAATATACTGCGTGATGGTGTTCTGGACCATCTCCAGATCGGAGTAGGGCCAGCTGCCGTCCTCGGTCAGCTGCAGACCGTTGCCCTGACCCTGATAGTCGTAACCAAGGTTGGGATGGGTCTTGTCCCGGCGGTAGTAGTTGTAGATATTGTTGTGGTAGGCGGCGGTGGTGTAGCCCAGAGCCCGGAACTGATTGCCCAGGGCAAAGGGCATACTGTTGTTGGCTGTGGCGTAGAAGCTGACATTGCCGTTGACCCACGTGGGGAGCAGACCGGTCATCACCGCGTACTCGCCGCCGGTGGTAGATTGGCCCCAGCCGGGCTGATAGAAATTGTCGAATACGAAGCTCTCATGGGTCAGACGGTAGAGGGTAGGCGTCAGCTCCTCACTGATGAACCAGGGGGAGAAGGACTCGGCGGTGAAAAGAATGAGGTTCTTGCCCTGGAACATACCGGTGTACGCGTTCTGCTTGGAGGGCGTCAGCGAGCCGAAGTAGTCGGACATACGGGCCACGGCGCTGCTGGAGGCGTTCTCTGCCAGGGCGGCAAAATCGATGTTCATGGTATTTTCGCCGTAGACCACCGGCGTTGTGACAACAGGGGTGTCATCCGGCACATCTGTCTTCGTGTCTGTGTCCGGCAGCCGGGGGCTGGGGTGCCCGAAAATGGCGTAGGTGATCTCCAGACGGACACTGGCGTTGAGCCCGAAGTGGGTCACGCCGGTGTCGGTGGTGAAGTTGTAGGTATAGGCGTCGTGATAGGTGCCCCAGCGGGCCAGGCCGCTGCCGATGCCGCCGAACAGCAGGCATACGACCAGCAGGAACAGCAGGGACCAGCGGCCCATGCGCTGCTCGGTGACGATGCGCCGGCGCAGCAGAATGCACAGTGCCAGCGGAACAAAGGCCAGCAGGATAAAGGGCAGGCGGGGCAGCACGACATCCGGCAGGACCGTGTCGCCGAAGCCGCCCACTACATCGCCGGCCATGTTGCCGATGAAGGACAGAGCGAAGTAGGACTTGAAGTAACTGCGGCAGCAGTACTCCACGCACACCAGCACCGTCCACAGGGCGGTGGCGGCGATAGAGGCGATGGTAGCCGCCTGGCGGTGACGGAACAGATTGATGAGCAGACTCCAGAACAGCCCTGCGCCCAGTGCGAACAGCACCACCAGCACAAGCGTCCCGGTAAAGAAGGTGCTCTGCCTGTCAAAGGCCCGCAGCAGTAGCTCGTGGTACAGCAGCGCCGCCGGGAAGAACACCCAGTTCAGTGGGCCCCGAGGCAGAGAACTGGTATCCAGCCGGGAGGTGGCGGTATGTTTTTTTCTATCTCTCTCGTTCATACAACGTATACGTCCTTTAATGGCACCCGAGGGGCATCGTAGTAAGTGTTATGGTAACACAAGACGCCGCAGATTGCAACCGGCCCGGAACGCATTTCAGGTCCGAAGAAGCGCGTTTGCGGCAAAAAGCCCTCCGAAAAGGCCGTCTGGCCTAAGGAGGGCTTTTTCATTCATCGGTTCTGCAAATAGTGCTGTAAGGCATTGCTCTTGTCCAGCCGCCACAGCAGCAGGCCGCCCAGGCCATAGCAGGCCACGGCCTCGCCCAGGCCCACCGTCAGGGCGTTGAAGGCGTAGGTGGGCCAGAAGGCGGCGGAGGTGCCTGCCTGCTCATAGGCCAGGACCAGGCCGATAAGCACGGTGTTGGCGATCACCGGCGGCAGAGGAGCCAGCCACTTCTTTTGGCACCGGGCGGTCAGCAGGGCGGCCAGCAGTGTGGCGGCGGAGCCGACCACGATGTCCAGCACGCCGTAGGGACTGAGCAGGTTGGCGATCAGGCAGCCCACGCCCAGGCCCCAGGCCGTCTCCGGCAGGAAGAAGGGCAGGACGCACAGCGCCTCGGAAAAGCGGCACTGAATAGGACCGTAGGTGATGCCGAAGATAGAGCCGAAATAGCTGAGAACGGCGTAGGCGGCGGCGGTCAGCGCCGCGAGGGTCAGTTGCTTGGTGTGTAGCTTCACGGGGTCGTTTCCTCCTGTTCCAACACATACCAGTCGCCCTCCAGCGCGAAACCGGAGGCCACCATGGCATTTTTCAGCAGGTCCGTATTGCCGGAGGGATGGGTGTCCGCATCGGCAATGGCTACCTGCACCGCATCATCCGCACGGGCCAGGACCTCCAGCGTACAGCCCTGCTGCTCCAGCAGCGCGGCCGCATGGTCCAGAGCGCTGTCCATCGGGTCAAAGGGTTGGTCGTGTGCGGAGTTGTTCTTTTGTGCCTGCTCGGTGTCTCCGCCGGTGCCGTCAGACGGCGCGGCGCCATCTGGCACATCGCTGCTGTCTCCACCGTAGTAGCTGCTGACCATGTCGTTGTCGGCATTCGTATCGGCGGTGGCGGCGTCATCTGCAGCGTGATCGTTCCGGCCGGCGCGGCCTTGCAGCGCCAGGGGAAACGCCGCGCCCACGATGACCAGACATGCGGCGGCGGTCAGCAACCATTTCTTATAATTGCGTTTGGGATTGGAGGCGGCGCTGCCGCCCTGAGGCGTTCTCTCCACCTGCGCCATGATGCGGTCCGTAAGGTCGGAGGGCGGCAGGGCGTCGCTCGCCAGCGCTTCGCGAAGCAATTTGTCCATCGGGTCAAAGGGCTGCTGTGTCACGGCTGCTCCCTCCTTTCACTGATCTCTGTCTGTAAGACGGCCCCACCGTCAAAAAGGTTCCCGCTGCCGTCCAGCAATTCCCGCAGCCGCATCTTGGCCCGGCTGATGCGGGACTTCACGGTTCCCTCACTGATCTCCAGCGCCGCGGCGATCTCGGCATAGTCCAGCTCCTGCATATACCGCAGCAGTAGGACCTGCCGGTGCTCCTCCGACAGCTGACCCAGCGCACGGCGGACAGTCTGCTGTGTTTCTGCCTGTTCTGCCTGGTCCTGCGGGCCGGGGCCGTCATCCGGCAGCTCCAGCTCGGTGACATCATCCATGCCCCGATGGCGCTTCTCCCGGCGGAGCCAGTCGATGGCGGCGTTGGTGGTTAGGCGGTAGAGCCATGTGGAGAAGCGGCAGGTACCGCGGAACTCCGGAAGTGCCCGCCATGCGGCGAGAAACGCCTCCTGGGTCACGTCGTCTGCCGCCGCTTCGCCGCACATCCGCAGGGCCAGACGGTATACCTGTGTCTGATAGGCTTCCACCAGCAGGCGGAAAGCTTCGCTATCGCCCTGCTGGGCGCGGCGCAGGATGTCCTGTTCATTGTTCATCGCAGATCCCTCCTGACACCCGCCGCCACCCGGTACAGCTCCTCCAGTGTGGTCAGGCGGACGATCTGTTCTTTGTAGTAGTTGGCGTGGCTCACGCCCTTGAGATACCAGCACAGCTGCTTGCGGGCCTCCAGCAGGGCGATGTGCTCGCCCTTGTCCGCAACGGCCAGTTCGATCTGGCGCACGGCGGTGTCCCAGCGCTCCGCCAGCGGCGGCAGGGGAGGAATGGGACGGCCCTCCAGCGCTGCCTGGGCCTGTTGAAACAGCCACGGGTTGCCGAAGCAGCCCCGGCCGATCATGGCCATGTCCGCACCGGTGAACTGTAAAATGCGGACGGCGTCCTCTGCCGAAAAGATGTCGCCGTTAGCGATGACCGGCACGGATACCGCCTCCTTCACCTGGCGGATAGTGGTCCAGTCAGCCTGACCGCTGTACATTTGGGTGCGGGTGCGGCCGTGGACGGCAATGGCACTGACGCCTGCCTGCTCCAGCATTTTCGCCAGCTCCACCGCGTTGATGCTGCCCTTGTCCCAGCCCCGGCGCATTTTCACCGTCACGGGTACGGGGCTGGCCTTGACCACCGCCTCGGCCAGTCGGGCAGCCTTCTCTGGGTCCTTCATCAGGGCGGAGCCGTCGCCGTTGGCCACTACCTTGCCCACTGGGCAGCCCATATTGATGTCGATAATATCTGCGCCGGATATCTCGGCGGCGATGACGGCGGCTTCAGCCATGCAGGGGATATCGCTGCCGAAGATTTGGGCAGCGGCGGGCTTTTCGTTGGGGGCCAGCTTCAAAAGACCTCGGCTTTTCTTGTCCTGATAGCACAGAGCCTTGGCGCTGACCAGCTCTGTGCAGCTCATGCCGGCGCCCAGCTCACGGCAGATCTGGCGAAAGGCCAGATCCGTAACACCGGCCATGGGTGCTAGGTACAGTTTGGAGTGTATTTCTACGTTTCCGATATACATGAAGGGCTCCTTTGTGCGTACTGCGTTTCTGCCGGATATTGTACCACAGAAATTTCCTATTGACAATCGGAATTAACTGTATATACTGTTAATATACAGTTTGCACAAGGAGGCCTCTTATGCAGCTATACATCGACAACCGCAGCGGCGCGCCCATTTACGACCAGATATACAGTCAGATCAAGGACGCCATATTGTCCGGACAGGTGACCGAGGGCGAGGCGCTGCCCAGCATACGGGCGCTGGCCAAGGATCTGCGCATCAGCGTCATCACCACCAAACGCGCCTATGACGAACTGGAAAACGAGGGATTTATCTACACCCTGCCCGGCAAGGGCTGCTTCGTGGCGGAGCGCAGCACGGAGCTGCTGCGGGAGGAAAATCTCAGGAAAATAGAGAGCCACATGCAGGAGATACGGCGGCTGGCCAACGCCTGCCGCCTGACGGAGCAGGAGCTGGACGACATGTGGCGCTTGCAGAAGGAGGAAGCAGAATGAACGCATTGGAGATACGCGGCCTGACGAAGCGGCGGGGCGATTTTGCCTTGCAGGGGCTTGACCTGACGCTGCCCGCCGGCTGCATCATGGGACTGATCGGCGAGAACGGTGCAGGCAAGTCCACCACCATACGGCTGATCCTGAACGCTCTCAGCCGGGACGGGGGCACCGTCGCCGTTTACGGCAAGGACAACCGGGCGCTGACCCCGTTGGAGCGGGAGGACATCGGCGCGGTGCTGGACGAGGTAGGGCTGCCGGAGTACATGACCGCCCGGCAGATCGGCTGCATGATGGCTGGCATTTTCACCCGCTGGCAGCCGGAGGTGTACCGGGGCTATCTGCGGCGGCTGGCGCTGCCGGAGGATAAGCCCTTCAGGGACTTTTCACGGGGCATGAAGATGAAGCTGGGGCTGGCGGCGGCGCTGAGCCATCAGCCGAAGCTGCTGCTGCTGGACGAGGCCACCAGCGGCCTTGACCCGGTGGTGCGGGACGAGATACTGACCATCTTCGCGGACTTCACCCGGGACGAGGAGCACGCCGTGCTGATCTCCAGCCACATCGTCAGCGATCTGGAGAAGATCTGCGACTACATTGCGTTCCTGCACAAGGGGCGGCTGCTGCTGTGCGAGGAAAAGGATCGGCTGACGGAGGCGTACGGCATCCTGCGGGGCGATACGGACGGTATCGCTCCGGCGGCGGTGTGCGGACGGCACGCCACGCCCTATGGCACGGAGTATCTGGTGCGGCGCAGCGCCGTGCCCGCCGGTATGGCGCTGGGACAGGTGAACATCGAGGATCTGTTCGTGTTCATGGCAAAGGAGGCGTGAGATGAAGGGATTGTTTTATAAGGAGGCGCGGAGTCTGTGGCACTTCGGCAAGACGTATCTGCTGATGCTGGTGATTTTTCTGGGGCTCGCCCTGTACCAGTCCACGGACAGCAGCGGTGGCGCGGTGTGGATGCTGTATCCCATATTCTTCGCCGGGACGCTGCCGGCGTCGCTGATCGGCGACGATGAAAAGAGCGGCTGGCAGTCCTGCTGCGATACGCTGCCCGTGACCCGGCGGCAGATCGTGACGGTCAAGTACATCACCTGCCTTGTCACGGCGGCGGCAGTCTGCCTGCTGGCGGTGCCGGTGGTGCTGCTGCGGCACGATACCGTGGCGGCCATGCCGTTTCTGGCGATGATGGCTCCGGTGGGACTGATCGTCCCCTCGGTCATGCTGCCCACCACCTACAAGCTGGGCGCCACCAAGGGGCGCGTGGTGTATATCGTCATGCTGATGGTCATGGCGGGGGTCTGTGTGCTGCTGGTAAACCTGTCCAAGGAGTCCGGCGCGCCGGCCACGCTGTCTCCGCTGGCGACTACGGCCATCTCGCTGGCGGTGTTCATCGGCAGCTGGGCGCTGTCCGTAAAGTGGTTCAAGGCCCGGGAGCTGTAAATAGAGCAGAGGGCGGCGATTACCCGCCGCCCTCTGAAAAAATTGCAGGAAAAACAGGAAATGGGTGTTGACATTCTGCGCGGTACTTGCTATAATAAGCAAGCTTGAGTTCCAAGACGAAAGCGCACATGGCCAAGTAGTTCAGTTGGTTAGAACGCCAGCCTGTCACGCTGGAGGTCGAGGGTTCGAGCCCCTTCTTGGTCGCCATATATGCTGCTGTAGCTCAGTAGGTAGAGCGCATCCTTGGTAAGGATGAGGTCGGCGGTTCGAATCCGCCCAGCAGCTCCAAAAAGTCCTGTTTTTGAGAGAAAACAGGACTTTTTCTTTACTTTTCGGTGGATTTGATTCGTGGGTCAGGGTGTGGGTCAACTTTGACCCACACCCTGACCCACACGCGGAAATGCGCGGAAAGTGACAAAGAGGAGCAGGCGGAATATCCGTCCGCTCCTCTCTTTTAGATTGGCTCACATCACCTGTGCCATGAAGCTGCCCATGGTTTGGGCGGCTTCATCCTGCTTTTGGCGGGTGGCATGGGTGTATGTGCGCAGGGTGAAGCCCGCGTCGTAGTGACCCAGCATACTGCTGACGGTTTTCACGTCTACACCGTTTTGTAGGGCCAATGTGGCGAATGTGTGTCTGAGATCGTGGAAGCGTATGTGCGGCAGGCCCGCATCCTTCAGTATCTTCTTATGCAGGTTCACGATGGAGTCGGGGTAGTACATCTCTCCTGTGACGGGTGACGGGAACATATACGGATTGCTGGGGTGCTTCTTGTGTTCGGCGATCAGCAGGTCGACGGCTTCTTGCGGGATAGATACCTTTCTGACGGAAGTTTCCGTCTTGGGGCGTGAGAGCGTCAGCTCACCGTTGGGGTTCTTGACGTACTGCTTACTGACGGAGATGGTTTTGTCCGTGATATCGAGGTCACTCCACAGGAGAGCGGTCAGCTCGCCCTTGCGCAGACCGCTGACCAGTTCCAAATAGAACATGGGCAGCAGGCCCCTCTTGTCGGCAGCATCAAGGTAGGTCTTGATGTGTTCCGGCTGGAGGATCTGCATCTCGAATTTCTGCACCTTCGGCGCGATACAGTCCTCGGTGGGATTGCGGAGGATCAGGCGCTCTTTCACGGCGCGGTTCAGTGCGTTGTGCAGCATCAGGTGCAGGCTGCGGACGGTGGTACTGCTGAGTCCCGGATTGCCGTGGCCGCTTTTACGGTTGGTGCGGCCACTCTCCATCAGCTCCTTGTAGAGCTTTTGCAGGTCGTGGGCAGTCAGTTTCGTGAGCTTGATGCTGCCGATACGGGGAATTGTGTACTGCTCAATCATCAGTCGATAGCGATCCGCCGTGGCGACGCGAACATTTGGCTTGGCATAGATGTCGTACCAGCTCCGCAGCCATGTAGCCACGGTGTACTCGTCGGCGCGGCTGACGTCGACACCCTTGGTGGCCTCCATCGCGGCAGTAAGTTTCGCCTTGCACTCCGCCTGCGTTTTGCCGAGGACGTTTTTGATGATGCGCTTGCCGGTCGTTGGGTCGTGTCCCGCGGTGTAACGCCCCTCCCACCGACCATCGCTGCGTTTGCGGATGTTGCCCTCACCGTTGGCGCGTTTCTTGGCCATTGAATCAGCTCCTTTCTTGGTAGCAAACACAAATACCACAACTTTGCGCGGAAAGCTACCGTTTTGAAATTATCTTTTTATTGTTTTCAGCAGCGCAAAATATGCGCCTCTTACAGGCCGCCCATGCCATGGCTCTGCTCGTTTTCGCGGTCGTTCCATTTATGGCCCATTGCCATCTTCTTTTCCCGCAGGCGTTGTAGGCGTTTGCGGTCAATCTGGATTCCCGTGGGCGCTGTGGGCTGCGGTGCGTTGTCCCGGAAGATGTTGCCCATGTGGTGCAGTAGACGTGTGGCAGACAGCAGAATGTTGGGCGGCGGCAAGTCCTCCTGCCGCTCCATGCGGTCGAGAAAATATCCGGCATAGGCGTGGCCGTTCTGCTCCGCCACGGAAAACCAATATTGTGCGGCTTCCTTATCCTTTGGAACGCCCTCTCCCATAAGGCGAAGCTTTCCCTGCAGGTACTGCGCGTAGGCGCTGCCGTTATCCGCGGCCTGCCGCAGATATTCCGCCGCAGTCGAAGTGTCTTTTGGCACATTATTACCGCTGAGATATTCCTTTCCCAGCCGGTAGGCAGCGTACTCGTTACCGTTATCGGCAGCGCGTTTTAACCAATAGATACCTTTGGTGGGATCATGAACGTCAGCATCATCGGAGAGATACAGCTTGCCCAATGCGTATTGCGCCGCATCCAAGTCCTGCTCGGCGGCGCGTTCCAACAGCTTTTGCGCTTTGGCTGTGTCCGGTATCAGCAGCCCACCGTCGCGGTACAGCAGTCCCATGAGGTATTGCGCGTGAGGATCACCTTGGTGGGCAATTTGCTCCAATTCCTCGGCGACCTTGTCCCGTTCCTCCAGCGCTGTGCTTTCGTCGGCAATAATTTTTCGCAGCTCCCAGCAGTCGTAGGACATCGTGCGGTCATCTATCTGCTCGTCCTCCTGTACCAGGGCTGCGTCCTCAAAGGACATACGGCCTTGGCGGATATGCTCTGCCTCCCGAATGACCGCGTTCTTGATCTGCCGGAACTCCTTCTGCTGTGACAGCGGCGGGCGTTGTTGCTGCCGCTCCGAATAGTAATCGTTAAGCTGGCATTGCAGCTCCCACCACTTTTGGTAGCATTCATTGACCGTGGGCAGCTTCTCCATGGCATCTACCACCTCGTCCGTCAACTGCTTTAGCGGCTTCGGCAGGTAGCCGTAGGCCTTCTTCCCCTGCACCTCATCCAGCTTCTGCGACAGCTCCCATAGTTTCTTCTCAGCGGGCGGACAGATGCAGAGGCCGTCCCGCATACGCTTCGCCAGTTTCAGCATGGTCTGCCGCGTCTGTCGCACCAGCTCGTCACGGGAGACACTTTTCTCCTTGTAGAGATGCAGCAACTCCTGCTGAAAAATTTGGCTGGTCAGTGTGGACTTGATCTGACGAATACCTTCCTTGTCTAAGTACGCCTGCCCCGGCGTTGCAGACCATGCCATCATGTGGACATGGGGATGATTACCTTCGTCATGGAAAGCAGCGTACCAACGAAAGTCCTCCGGCTTGATGTTCATAGCGGCGGCGATGTCGTTCCTGTGTGTGCGCAGCAGTGTACGCCACGCCGCTGCGTTGTCGTAGCCCAGCCGTGCGGCATCCTCCCGCTTCAAGGAAATGATGTGCGTCCACACGTTGCCGGTGTAGTGGTTCAGTTCGTCCATGGCCTTGTCCAGTGACACATGATCCGCGTCACCAAACAGGCCGTGGCTGCCCAACCGTTCGGTTCTGGGACGGGTGGCGATGTACTTGGCGTAGCCCTCGGTGGATTGCACACGGCTCCAGTTTTGCTCCAACGCCAGCGTGATGAAGGACGAAGCGTTGGCCTTTGTGGGTGCATTTTTGTAGTCGTCGTACTCCAGCAGTTCTTTCGTGTCTGGGAAATCCTTCACCAACTTTTGGATGAGCTGTTCTTGCTTTCTCGTAGGCGGTCGGTCATCCGGCACGATCTCCACACGCTCACGGGTTGCAATGTAGTTCAGGTAACCGCTGGCGTTTTGGCCGCCGCCGCACTTGATGTAGGGGCTCTTGACGATCAGCCTTGCCATTCTTCATTCTCCAACTCGCGAAGTTTTTGCTCCATGCGCAGACGGCCATTGGTGCGTTTGACCGCCGCGATGCTCTTGGCCCGCTCCTGCCGCAGCACGGATTCGTCCACGTTGACGCTTTGCAGTAGGATGGAGATGGCCATGTCCATCTCAACCGTCTGCTTGTAGAGGATGGACGCCACGCGATCCTCCAACATCTTCAATCGCCCATCGATGGCGGTCTGTATCGCCAGCGGCAGCGTGGTGCTGTTCTCTGCCGCCAGTGCATCCGCGTAGAAGTTCACGGCCTTTTCCACGAACTCATTCTTACTGCGGCAATGGTCGGCTTTGTACCAGTGCTCCAGCTTTTCCGCTGTTTCCGGTTTCATCCGGAAATTCAATCTATCTTTGCTTTCACTCATATTTCCTCCAAATCTTCATAAGGCGCGTCGAAAGTCCCGTAAAATCTGCCATTGCGGGGACTATGACGCCAACCTCCGTAAAGCCTTGCCCAACAGGCGCCATTTTCGACTCCGCCGAGAACCTCCGTAAACTGTCCGCACTGCGGGCAGATGTGAGCAGGCAGAGCGTCGGTTCCGACGCCAGCCTTTTATCCTGCTATACTTTAAGCGCGCCGAAAAGCGGGTCAAAACCGCTCCAAACCTCCGGAGCCGCTATCCTTACCCTCCCGTGTTCCTCCGAGGCCACACAGGGGCTCACAGGGGTGAACACGGGGGTTCTGTCGCCTGTGCCGCCAGCTTCTGCTGAGCGCGGTGACGTTCAGTGGCCATCTCCGCGAGGTGCAGTTGGTGTTGATTGTGCTGCGCCAGTACCTGCTCCACCGGCAGGATCGTGTAGAGCAGTGAGCCGTTCCGTTTGCGTCCGTCCTTTAATGTGACAGTGGTACGCTCCGTGCGGATGAGACCTTTCTCCTCCAGCGACCGTACATACTTGCACACCGTGTTGCGGCTCATGCCTACGGCATCACCGATGGTGCGGTAACTGGGATAGCACTGGTAGGTCTTGCGATCCTCGCAGAACAGCAGGAATGAGTACACGGCGATCTCGCCGGGTGACAGTCCCAGTTGGCAGATGACCTTCGGCACGGGGTAGTAGCTCTTGACAGGGTCGAGCTTCTGCCACGGCAGGGTGCGGGTCATCTCGCACCGCCTGTCTGAGACTCTACCCACTGGCAGAACTTTTCTTTCGGGACAACGATACGGCTGCCCACGCGCAGGGCGGGGAAGCTCGTTTCGTGCATCAGCTCATAGGCGCTGGAGATAGAAATGCCCAGCACCTTTGCCACCATTTCTGCGTTAAGGAACAGCGGCAGTTCGTCGTAGTTTGTATAGACAGATCGTTTCATGAGATCCTCCTCGTTTCAAATTCAGAGAAAAAGAACTTGCGTTTCGGAGGCCTCTCTGTTAGACTTGTCGCAGATGGCGTCTGCGTTTTCCGAAGCGCGGCGTGCCGCCAGACTGTTGCAGCAGTTTGGCGGCTTTCATTTTTGTAGGGACGATATACGGTTCTCACCTCTTTTCGTTGGAGTTGCCATGCACCACAGGCCGTTCCTACCACGCTTTGCTTGCGCGGCGTTTGTCTCAGCCTTGGCACGCTCGACTGCTCTGCGCAGCGTCGTGGCATACTTCCCCAGCGAGTATCTTCTCTGGTGATGGGTATGTAGTTGTGAAGGTACAGTATATACCCGATTGACACATCTATCATTATCGGGTATACTTAGTATAACAGATTTCAACTCGTTTTCAAGACGTTCAGAGAATATCGGCACGTCTGCATAAAATTGATCGGGTACGGAGGTCCTGTCATGTTTCAGATGAACCACGATGCGGTGGATTTCTTTTCCGTAGACTTTACATCGGCCTGTACGATCGTTGCGCGGGAGGAATACCCTCTCGGATATTTCGCGGCGCAAGCGATGGAGGTATCCGGCAGGCTTGACGGTGATATAGACGCTGCGGCCAAAGAATTTGCCGCGGAAGCGCAGATGTTCTTTGCGGCACGTGATCCCTCCAGCGCAGGGATCGCCAATGACGCATACGGACGACTGAGGGCTCTGCTGCGGGAGCTTCCACTGTACAACATTCTCCTACCGCGCTCTGACACGATGCTGTCATGCTTTTCCAGTGCTTCTGAATATCAGGCGATGTGGGATGAGATGATGACCAAGGGAACACGCGGCAACAATGACTACACCCATTGGATCTCGCGGATATGCAGGATCGGCGCGGACCTGCACGAGTTCCGGCGCAACACCAACTGGATGCTGTCAACGTATTTTGATAAGCTGACCTCTCACCGGCGCGAGGACTATATCGATGCGTTCGCCCGGTTCAAGGAAGATATCCGTGACGCCAAGCTCGTTGATCTCGATGACGACGACCAGCGCTATCTTTCCGGAGATCCATCCCCGTATTCTTTCCGTTTTGACTTCCCTGCACATATATCCTTTATCCCCTATCATGATGAGAAGACAGGGAAGCCGAAGTTGGCGGAGCGTTCCACTTTCGATGATCTCGTTTCTTTCTTTTATCTGGACTTGACGCGAGGGCTTGCCGCGGGCAACCTCCCCCGCAGATGCAAGAACTGCGGCCACTGGTTCGTTGCGGTCGGTGGGTACAACATCCAGTACTGTGACAGGCCGATCCCCAGCCAGGGCGGAAAGAGCTGCCGCAGTGTGGGCGCTCATGAGACAGCGAAGCGGAAGCTGAAAGAGGCCTCCGCGAAGGAATATGCCCGCACCTATAATCGGTTGAAGGCAAGAAAGCAGCGCGGCGCGATCTCTGCCGATGAATGGAATCAGACTGTCGCCGTTGCGGAAGAACTCCGCGCCGCTTTTCAGAAAGGCGAACTGTCGGAGTCGGAATACTGCCGTAAGCTGAAAGCGCTGTGATGCCTATGGGATAAATCGAACGAGAGAACGCCTCCGGCATTTGTCTGCCGGAGGCGTTCCTGTATTCTTTGCTTACACCGACGCAGGTTTTGCGCCGCTTACCCGTCGTAGAGGACGTAGATCAATAGGCTGCTGCCATCCTCCACGATGCAGACGTTGCAATGGAATCCGGCATCCGCAAGGCTGTCCACGCCAGCCTGCATCATATGACCTTTTTCATTTGTGCGTTCTCCCTTCGCTTTGGCAGCAAACACAACTACCACACAACTACGAACAAGTCAATTGAAAGATGCCAAAGGAAAAATTCAATCCATTTCCGAGGACTCAACACGATTCAGCAGTTCACGGATCTGTGCTATCAGCATTCTGACCGAACCCATAGTCCGAGGATTGCCGCTGATTAGGAAATCTACAGAGACATCCAGTTCGGCAGCTAAATCAAGGAGCAGGTCAATAGAGATGCCGCGTTGACCACATTCGATCTTGCTAAGGTGTGTCGCGGTGATATACAGTGCATCTGCCAACTGTTCCTGTGTCAGGCTGTGCTTCCTGCGAAGATGCTTGACTCGAAGTCCAAATTCTTTTTGATCAAAATACATATCATATTCCTCCTGTCTGTTGTTTTGAAAGATGTGAAAACGACAGACATGGAGGCTCACGGCAATGAGGTCGGTATACGCGTAATAGAAAGCGGAGAAAAAGCCATGGATGGCCGCAAAGGGCCATCCATGGCTTTTTCTCCGCTTTTTTGTATTGTCTGACCGCATGGTTAGGCGGCCTCTCGAATTTCTCCAGAGGCCAATGCGTTCTGGGAACTCCTTCTGTATCAGCAATTCCTGCTCTATCACTGTCCGTAACCGCAGTTCTCTGTCAGATGCCCGCGTAGCGCCAGACAATGACATCGCCGCCTTTGATCGGGCTGTTTGCCGAATCGCGGCCGGTAGACCTGCCATTGACCGTAAAATCCCATGCCCTGGAAGAGCCGTCAGCAAAGCAAACTATCCCCTCTATTCCATTAACAAACACGCCGTCCCCTTCCTCGATCACATCGAGCGTAATCCCTTTATCCTTGCATACACGGTCGAGCAGGGTGTAGACCGTATCGCCGTCGGATATCTCCACATCCGTGGCAGGCAAGATCACGCCGTCGTTCGGTGCAATACTCTTGCTTCCCACGATGGAGAGAGTCACAGTTTCCTTGCCCATAGGCTTCTCCGACTTATTTTCTCCTTTAGAATCGCTGCCAGACTCATTAGCGTTGTCCTTTACGTTCGCCTGTGTCGTGTCAGTGGCCTTCCCATCAGGATCAGCGTTTGACGGCTTGCTCACATCCTTGTTGTCAGTAGTCTTTTCCACATCCGCACTATCGGAATCCGTCTTTTTACCGTCGGTCTTCGTCTGCTCCTGCCGGGTGTCGGTGCTGCTGTCCGACTGCTGTGCATCTTTCCCGCCGCAACCCGCGCTTACAAAGAGCATTGCCAAGATCAGCAAAGCCGTTATGATTCTTTTTGTGAGTTTCATTCTTTATTCCTCCTCGTTACTTTTAATATTTATCCACCCATGCCGCTGCCGAGGTCATAGCCCAAGTCACAGGTATAGCGCCACTCCACCACATCGCCGTCCTTCAGCTGATAGCGGGAGCAGCCGTAGTTGGGATACCAGCCGTTGACATTGTACATCCAGCCGGAAAGGCTGCCCACGTCGAACTCGTATAGGTTGTTTATCCCTTCTACATATGCGCTGTTATACATAGGCGTCCAGTTGGATTCCATATGGATGGCGTTGTCACGACATACACGCTGGAGCACATCGAATACGCTCTCGCCCTCGCTGAACTCCACCTCTGTGGCAGGAAAAATGATACCGTCCTCCGGTACGAGGAACTTCTTGTTCTCCACACACTTGTCCATGTTGTCCAAGATAGTTTCACAGGAAATGGAGAACGTGCAGGTGTGCGTTACGGTGGTATCCACCGTTGTGTCCTGCGGCTCTACCGGGTCAGGCTTGCCCTCCGGGACAGGCTCAGTCATGTATTGGTCCTTATCGCCGGTGTCCTCCGGCTGCTCAGTCTGCTTCTGCCCACAGGCAGCGCAGGACAACAGCAGAAGAATTGTCAGAAGCAGGGTAATGATATGCTTTATTCTTGCTTTCACATTACTGCTCCTTCTTGATGCGGCGGTAGCGACGCACCATACCGAAAGCCAACAGCGCGACGATGACGACAGCCAGCAAAATCGCACCCAGCGGCGTTTCCGTCAGGGCGGAGCCTACGATCTCGAACACGCTGTTTCCCTTGCCGTCTGGGCCGAACTTGCCGTTCTCGGCGGCTTGGAGGTAGGTGAGGGCAGATACGGCAGAGGAAAAGTCCATAACAGGGTTTTCGTACGACGGGATATCACTCAAACCATCCACTGAGGATTCCACCTCTGTCTTGGAAACAAATCCCACACCCTCAATGTAGAACGTTCTCAGCCCATCGGCTACTGTATTGCCGTTTTTTACAAATCGGTCATCATCCAAAGAGATGCCTGCGGCATTCATCATATCCAATACGGCGAGAGTGGCTTCTCCATCGGGCTGGCCGTCTCTGCCCGGGAAGCTGCCATCCGCCAACTGTACGGATGAAAGATACTCGATGGCCTTGTCTATTGCCTTGGCGATATATTCCTTGTCCGTATGGGGAGCAAGGGCGGCCACGTTCTCAGCAGTGAACTGCACCTCCTCCCAGGATGAACCGTCGGGGCTGAATTTGCCGCTTGCCGTCTGGTTTTCCAGCATTCTGGAGGCATACATATCCACCAAGCTGTCAGCGTCCACACCGCGGGAGCGCCAGACAGAGGCGTCTACCGCGTCCAGGTCCTTCAGCATCTCCGGCAGGTCTCCAATGCTCTTGCTTCCCACATTCGTCAGCGGCGCCAGAAAATCCAGCCCGCCCACATCCGCGGGGTCCATGTCCAGCGCCGTTATAGCCCGCACCACGCCCGGCGAATAGACGCCGGACTTGCGTCCCATGTAATACTCGTTGCTGATCCCGATCTTCCTCTCCAGCACGGTCCACAGCTCTTCCTTTTCCTCATCCGTAAACTCGCCCTGGGCCCTCTTCAGCGCCAGCACCTGCCGGGAATAGCCGGTAATAGACGACGCGCTGACGATCGTTTCGCTCCCATCTCCGTACCAGCCGCTCTCTATCTTCTCATAGACGGTGTCCGTCTCCTGCTGTAGCAGTGCCTTATAATCAATGGCTGAGGTTTTCACTCCGTTGTTCGCAGGAAGGTTGTCAATTTTTGCGCCATTTCCACCTATTCCCCGCACTGCACACAAGCCGCTATAGGGTTCGGCATTGTCATAAATCCTATTGGGAACGGCGCCTTTGTGATTCGGATCATTTGGATCTCGCATCTGTATCCAGCCTTTCCTGTACCAACCTCGTGATTCTTCATACCTCCACCAACCATCCTCATGATAGAATCCTTGCTTTGGCTCAGATGTCTTGGCATCTTCAAAATAGAAGTCCTGATACCAGCCCATCATGCCGTCCAGCACGGTGTGCCCATCCTTGGTGAAGCGCTCGTCCGTGAGGGAGATGCCCAGCGTCGCCAACATCTCCAGCACCGCCGCGTCCTCCTCCACATCCTCATCGCCGTACTTGAGAAAGCCGCCGCTGGAGAGCTGCTGCTCGGAAAGGTAATCCAGAGCCTTGTCTATGGCCGTGGATACGTCCTTGCGGTTCATGTAAGGTGCAAGAGCCTGTACGGATCTGGCAGTCAGCAATATGTAGTCGAAGCAGTCCGGCTCATCGGCTACGCCTCTTTGCTTCAGTTCTGCGGGCCACTTAGAGGTATAGCGGAATTCGCCGCTGCTTTGCTGGCGAGCAAGAGCTTCCGTCAACAGGTTTTCCCGCAGAGCGTTGAACTCGTCGGTCTTGCCCGCGTCACCGGCGGCATCCAAATCCATCAGCATATCCAGCCGGTCCTCGTCCTCCTCCTCCAGCTCCGGCTTCCGCAGAGCGTCCATGAGGTCGTGCCCGGCAAGGTCGGTCACGTCCAGCCCCATAGCCGCTACCGTGCGGATGGCACCGGGGATGTAGGCTGTTTTGCCCCGCTTGACCGCGAGGTCCAGCCAGTCAGCCAGCGCCTGTAAGTACTCGTCATAAAAGCCGTCAGGGACAGCCGCGCTGGAGGTCCACAGGGCATATACCGCTTTTGCGTTTTCCGCCTGCGTGGCCGCGGCGATGTAGTCCTTACGCTCAGACACCTGCTGCACCACCAGCTCCGTCACCGTCTGATACACCTGCTCTGCCTCGGCCGTCCAGCCCTCCGCGGGGACGGCCTGTACGGTCAAGGGCAGGAGCATGACGGCTGCCAGCAAGACGGCCATGAGTTTTGTGCTGTGTTTCTTCATGTCACTGCTCCTTCTTGATGCGGCGGTAGCGGCGGACCATGCCGAAGGCCAGCAGCGCTATGACCACCACCGCCAGCAGAACGATGCCCAGCGGCGTCTCCGTCAGGGCGGAGCCTATCAGCTCGAACACGCTGTTATTCCCGCTGCGGGCACCGGCCCCGGCGGTCTGGAGATAGGCAAAGCCAGAGACAGTCCGGAGCATGTTCTGATCGTAGACAGGGCCTTCCTTTGTGTTTTCTGCCAGCTCCTGCGCGATATCCTCCGCGGAAAGCTCAGCATTCCGGTTAACAAAGCCGATACCGTCCACATAGAAGGTCCGCACGGCATCCTCCAGTGTATAGCCGTTTTTAACGAACCGCTCATCATCCAACGGAATGTTCAGCGCCTCCATCATATCCGCCACGGCCAGCGTATATTGCAGATTCCCGAATGTCCCATCCGGCTCCTGTATGGAGGACAGGTAGTTCAAGCCCTTTTCCACCGCCTCCGCGATGTACGCCTTGTCCTGATGCGGGCCTAATGCCTTCAGGCTCTCGGTGATAAATTCGATATTTGCTTTTCCGTTTATCCCCAACGCCTCCTTTTCCTCTGCATCTGCAGCATAATATTTACCCGCTCCATAATACCAATAGAATCTACCGTTCGACATCTGGTAGGAGAGTATCTTCTCCGCGTACTTGTCCACCATCGTATCCACGTCCACGCCGCGGGAGCGCCACACCGATTCGTCTACCGCGTCGAAATCCTGCAGCGCCTTTGCATAATCGAGCTGGTCCATTTTGCCCATGCTCGTCAGCGGCGCGAGATAGTCCAGTCCATAGAAGTCCCCCGGATCAGCATCGATCGCTTTCAGGGCGCGCACGATGCCCGGGACAAACATGGCCGATGTCCGGCCCATGAGGTATTCGCTGTTGGCTCCGGTCATCTTTTCCATCAAGTCCCGCAGCTCCGCTTTCTCGTCCTCGGACAGTTTGCCGCCCGCTATCTTTTCGCGAGCCAGCACCTCCTCCGAAAATCTGGAAAGAGAGTTCCATGTAATGATCGTCCCGCTTCCGCTCCAATACCAGTTTGCACCCATTGCATCCAAATCCGTCCGTTCCTTCGACTCGGCCAGCTTCTCACCCAGAATCGACGCATAGTCTATGGATACCTGCTCCGTGCTGCCGGCTTCCGGCATGGTCACGGTGGGAAGGGGTGCCTTGTCCAGATCGGTCAGGGCACGCAGGGCGCTCAGGCCCCGGTAGGCCTCGTCATTCCGATACCGGCGGTGCTGATACATCACTGCTTCAGCTTCCGGTGAGCAGGGAAGGCGTTCCCATGTCTGCGTCTCCTCGTTGTAGGTGGTCCTGTTATAGTAATAAAAGCCCTGCTTCGGTTCGTTCTCCACCTCTTCCAGATACTCCGCCTGATACCAGCCCATCATGCCGTCCAGAATGGTGCAGCCATCCTTGGTGAAGCGCTCGTCCGTGAGGGAGATACCCAGCACGGCCAGCATTTCCAGCACCGCCGCGTCCTCCTCCACGTTCTCCTCGCCGAACCGGGCAAAGCCGCCGCTGGGAAGCTGCTGCGCGGAGAGGTAATTCAGCGCCTTGTCGATAGCGGCGGACACGTCCTTTCGATCCTGATAGGGTGCAAGAGCCTGTACGGACTGCGCCGTCAGCAGGATATACTCAAAGCGGTCCGGGTCTTTGATCACGCCCTTATCTCTTAACCAGATGAACAATGCGTTGCCGTCATAGGCCGAGGTAAATCGAAGCTCCGTGCCGGGTATTGTGGAATAGCGGAACTGGCCGCTGCTCTGCTGGCGGGCCATGGCTTCCGTCAGGAGCTGTTCCCGCAGGGCGGCAAATTCCTTCGTCTCACCGGCTTCACCGGCGCAGCTCAGGTCCAGCAGCATATTCAGCCGGTCCTCATCCGCGGTCATCATGTCCGGCTTCCGCAGCGGGTCCAGCAGGTCGTGGCCGGCGAAGTCGGTCACATCCAGCCCCATAGCTGCCACCGTGCGGATAGCCGTGGGGATATAGGCGCACCGGCCATTCTGGGCCGCCATATCCAGCCAACCCGCCAAAGACTGCAAGTATGCATCGTAGAAGCCTTCCGGCACAACCGCGCCGGCGGTCCACAGGGCGTAGACCGCGCGAGTATTCCTCTGCTGGATGGGAAGCGACAGGTAATCCCTGCTCTCCGTGACCTGTTGGATGGCCTTTTCCGTCAGTGTCTGATACGCCTGCTCCGCCTCGTCTGTCCAGCCGTCCGTGGGGGCGGCCTGTACTACGATGGGCAGAAGCATCGCCAGCGCCAGCAAGGCAACTATAAGTTTTGTGAAATGCTTTTTCATTGGCTCTCCCTCCTGCGGCGGACAACTACCGTCACGGCTACCATGACGACCACCACGCCGCCGATGATGAGGAACAGGTCTCTCTGCGCCGCGTCTGTCTGTACCTTCACAGCAAGTACGGCGTCCCAGTTCTGGATGAGTTCCTTATCATGGTCGGACAGTGCCTTGTACCGCTTCACCAGCCTATCCACCGTGGACTTTTCACCCAGTCCCGGGTCGGTCATGGGGACGATCTGGCTTTCTATATCCGCATTGATGCTCTCTATCTCCGCGTACAGCGCATCTATGTCGCTCTTGGCCTGCGTCAGCTTGGTCATGTAGGTATCGTAGCCTTCGAAATCACGGCTCATTTTCAGCTTGTCCAGCAGGGCTGTCACCTCGGCATCGTTCTCCGTGGACAGCTTTTTTGGCAGGGCGTCCGCCTGCTGCTGGTCGGCCTCGGTAAACTCGTAGCTGCCCGCAAAGGACACTTCACTTTCCTCCGGCGTCAGTATCTTGGCGGATACGCTGCCGGGGCGGAAGTCATACAGGATGCTCATGCCCTGTGTCTGCCGCCACACGGCCACCAGCGCCAGCAGCGCCTGATCTGTGGCGATGCTGTTGCTCTCGCCGGGGATGGCGGAAGGGTTGCCGGGATCGGACTCGTAGGAGTGGGCAAAGCCGCCGTCTTCCTGCTGGTAGTAGAACAGGGCATCCAGCAGATTGATGCCGTTCTTGATGAACCGTGAGTCGTTCTGCGGATCAACGCCGATGGAGCACAGCGACACGATGATCTGCGACACGGACTCGGAGTTCCGCGTGCCCCAGCTGCGGAAGTCGCCTGTGTCCAGCTGCAATTTGGACAGGCAGTCCAGCGCCTTGTCCACAGGGTCTTTCACGTTGAAGGTAGAATTTCGGTAGTACGGCGCAAGTGCCTGTATCGCCATGGCCGTGATGTCCGGATCTGCGGTGCTGCCCTGTGCAAAGCGCAGGTTGAATCCGTTATCCGGAAGCTGGAAGGACAGTATCCTCTTGATCATCTCCGTGCGGGTATAACTGGAGCCTGCGGGGATGTTGTACTTCATGCTGTCCAGCGTGATAAGCCCCCACAGCCAACCGTTGAGGCCCTGTGCCCCAATATCTATGGTCTTACCTCGGTCATATACACCGTCTGCGATGAGGTTGATGTCGTTGCCATCCGCATCCTTGCCGAAGTGGGTAGGATCGCCGCCGCAGGCCAGCACAGCGAGAGAGATACGATGCCACTCGGTGGCCTTCACCCTGTCCAGCTTGTCCGGCTCACGGTATTTCTGCTCGACATAGGTCTGCAAAGCCGCAAGGTAGGCATCATAGTCGTCCTCCACACCGCAGCGGCTCAGACCGATGGGCAGCCAGTCCGTGGCGGAGCTGCCGGCGTAGGTCAGCTCGTCCCCGGAGAGAAGATAGTCCCCTTCCTCCAAGCCCAGTGCAGAGCGCTTCTGCACCATGATGCCTTGAATGGCCTCGGAGATCTGGGCCACCGTGTACTTGCCCTGCGGCACAACTTGGCGCTGGTTCTGCTTCTGCGCCGCCTCTGACTGCTCTGCCGTCATGGGGCTGACGGTGATGCTCACATCCCCGGTGAACGCACCGTTCTTGAACTGCACACGGCCAATGATGTTGGAGCCCTCCACCGGCGTGATATTGCCCCACGTCTCCTCGCTCCATTGGGCATCCTTGCCCACCTGTATCTCCACCGTGCCGGTAAAGAAATCCGGGTGGTCAAGCGTCACGGACTGCACATAGTACATCCCATTGATGGAGATACCGCAGGCAGCTTCATCCTCTTTGTTTTTGCCCACAGCCAGCGACACACGGGCGACCTTATTTGTGGGCAGGGTATGTCCCTCGTTGGCCGTCAGGTTCAGCACATCCGCGCTGTCTACGCCCGCTTTCTCAAATACCCAATAGGGTAAATCGTTCCCCGTTGGGGTGTTGACGGTGATGCTGTGTCCTGCTGCGTAAGCTGCGGGTATCATGCTGAATACCAGCACCAGCGCCAGCAGAAACGCCGTCCAATTCCGTACTTTTCTTTTCACAGAGGCATCCCTCCTACTTCCGTTTATATAGCCGTATTCGCGTGGACGGAAATTCCGCCCACGCGAATCGGCAGACTACGCCCGCGGCGTAATCAGGTTTAATTATTTCTCGTCATGCTCGTCACGCTTGACCTTGTGGTAACGGCGTACCGCGCCCACGATGATCAGCGCCGCGATGACGGCCACGATGCTCCAGACGAGGATGGGATTCTCACGCACCACCGTGCCGATGATCTCCCACACGGAGTTACCGCTGGCACCGCCCTCGGTATCCTGTCCGTCCGGCACGTCGTCCGGGGCATCGGAGGTCTGGGGATCGTTGGTGCTGTCGGTGTCCGGCTCGTCCGCGTTCTCGGACAGGCTGTCCATGCTCACCTGCTGGGAATCCAGCCACACAGGGAAGGTCATAGACGTGCCGCTGGCCTCCCACTTGCTGTACAGACGGTCTGCCAGTGCTGCAAGGCTGCTGGCGTACTGGCCGTAGATACTCTCATAGGTGCCGCTGGCCATGCCGCCGCCACCGGTCAGCCACGCGCTGAACACCTCCTCGCTGCCGGAGTCGATGTACTTCTGCAGCGCCTTGGCGATGGTATCGCCGTCCTTGCCGTCCACGCCGGTATGCTCGTTGAGGCTGGCCAGCAGCAGAGCCGCCAGATCCTTGGCCTCATCGGTCTTCTTACCCACGGCCGCGGTGGCCATGTTGTCCAGACTGTTGGTCAGCAGAGCGCGGACCACGTTGGGATTTTCTTCCAGCCACTTCTGGAAGGACTTGTTCCCGCCGTTGGAGCCCCACTCGGCGTAGGCGCCCAGCACAAGGCCCTTGATGTCGTACTCCACATCCATATTCAGGCCGTCCTGCAGGCCCTCGTCGTCCTTATCGCCGGTGCCGGTACCGTCGCCGCTGCCGCCGTAGTAGTAACCACCGTTACCGCCGGGGCCAACACTGGCAAATTCGGCGTGGATAGTAACATTGCTCTCTGCGGGCATGACGATGTTCGTCGTGCCCTTAGCAGGCAGAACATCAGTCTGGCCGTTATGCGTCCATGTCAGGGACTTCAGGCCGAAGGTGTTGTCCTTGGGCGTGGCCTTAATGGTCACGCTGGTACCCGCAGGCCCGTAGACTGCATCCGTGCTGGAACGTGTAGCTACCTCATTGCCGCTGCGTGTCAGCGTTACCGTACCGCCAGTGCCGTACTCAGCCTTGGCGCGATAGTAGCTGGTGGACGTCCCATTCCCGATAGGAACAGGGTAGTTGTTCGCACCCTGTGTCCAGTAATTCTTGTGTGCGCCTTCACCGCCGTCCACACCCCAGGCCACCTTGCCGCTGGCGAAGTCGTCCTTAGTGGCCCAGATGCCGCCGCTGGACAACTCCTTATCAGACAGATAATAGCCAGTATCATTTTTGCTGCCGGCTACGTTTAGCGCCACAGGTGTCTTCTCATTATAGGTAAAGCTGTAGTTGGCGCTGCCTCCGATGCCGTACGCCTTGCCGTTTTTTGCCGTAATCTGGCCCAGATTATAGCAGAATGATGAGCTTCCACCCCCGACGATTCCGTATGTGTTGAGCGCGCCGGAGACACTGCCGATATTCCTGCAGTGCTCTGCAGTGCCGCTATAGGCAATGCCAAACGCGGAGCCGTTCGTACTCGCAACAGTGCCGTCATTCATGCAATTGTCAAACTGCCCCTTGTAGGCAATGCCTGCGGCATATCCAGAATTGTGGACTCCATAAGAGTTCTCCCCTGTCGCAGTGAGATTTCCGGAGTTGCTGCAGTTTACGACCTTACCGGTCTCGCCACCCCACAGGCCGACAGCCACGCGGCCGTTGATCGTCGCGTAATTGTGACAATCTTCCATGGCCGTCTTAAAGATGAAGGTGCCTGACACTCGATTATAGTCGGTCAGACCGCTGCCGCCGGCCAAAAAACCGTAGACATTGCACTTGGTCGCCTGCGTCACGCCACGGCCGACGATACCGGCTGTAAAGGAATAAGCGGCGCGCGGGATGTTAATATCAACGGTGATGCCATCCAGAATAACGCCCGGTCCGTTGCCATTTTCGGCGCAGGCGATCAAGCCGGCGCACCAAGAGGTACCTGTGCTGGTATTTTCTTCAATTTCAACGCGGCCCTTCAGCACCAAATTCTTGAATGTTCGGACATTGCTGCCTGTTGCAAAACCAAACAGTCCGACATACTGCTCACCCTTGGCACCTTCGACGTTCAGATTTTTGATGGTAAAATTATTGCCGTCCAGATTGCCGGCAAAATTCGAGAGCTCGCCCCGCCTGTCGGGATCGACCGCATCCTTATGGGACTCACTGGTACCAATGGGTTTCCACGGCTCATTCTTCATGTCGATATCGGCCGTCAGGGCAAACCACTTGTCGGCGTACTGGTAATATCCCTCATTGACCTGCGTCTGCAATTTTTTCAGGTCGTTCAGATCGTTGATTTTATACGGATCGACCTCCGTGCCGGTGCCTGTCCACAGCTGTTCCCACACAGCGTAGAGGTTCACGTTCCTCTCTGCTTCGTTTACCGTGACCTCCTTCGCGCTGGTAAATTTGCCGTCTTTATACGGGTACGCTACTGCGCCCTCCGCCGACAGGGCCCAGCCCATGAACCTGCCGTTCTCATTCCGGAAGTTCAGCTCATCCGCCGTCTTCAGGGTGAAGGTGTGCGACTTGCTGTCTTTCAGGACGGCACTATCCACCTTGCCGGTGTCGCTGCCGGTCATGTTGCTATAGTACGTCACGGTCACCTTACCGGGCGCACCGGGCACGTCCTCGCCGTTCCACTGCGTGACATGCACGGGGTTCCACGGCGCATCCACCTTGTTCGTCCACAGGCACGCACCGGTTATACTCATATCTGTGCATGCCTCGTTCAGCACATCCACCAGCGGTTTCTCATCGATCGTATAGGTGGTATTCTTGCCGTCCGCGTCGGGGGTTATCGTGATCGGCTGGGACTTGTCGGCGTCGGTGGTACCAGCGCTGTTCTTGACGTAGACGCCGGTGTTCGCGGTGAGATCGATGGTATAGCTGTTGACCGTCCTCTCTTTGCTGATGCTGTACACCTTGTCCTCCGGGCCGGTCACGCTGCCCATATTGTAGCTGTTGGTCACCATGCCGCCGATGCCGCTCGCGGGAATGCCGTTTCCTGTTTTGACCATGCCGAAGTTGGCGCAGTTAAGAACCGTGCCGGAGCCGGCAATACCGCTGACAAACCGGGAGAAATATGTGGGAGCATTTGCTTTCAGCGTCACGCCGCTGGCATCCACAGTGCCGTAGTTCCAGCAATACTCCACACTGCCGTTTGAAGCCTTGCCAACGATACCGCCGGCATACATCTGGCTATATAGGTCTGTACCCCTGATCGTGACCGCTCCTTCATTCAGGCAGTTTGTGATGGTGCCGCCTTCGTTATATCCGGCAATACCGCCGGCTCGCGGCTCTGTAGATGAATCATTCCTTCCAAGTTTTCTGTACCAAGCCTCGGCCGTCACATTGGCCAGATTGTGGCAATGCTCCACTGTGGCCCCTTTGTAAATATAGCCGACAATGCCGCCCACGTTGCAGCCAATCTGTTTGCCTAGGTAATGCTCTTGATGGTGTAGTTGAGCGCATCGTAATAGAACGCTCTCTCCAGCGCCGTGGCGGTAAAGTCGTTTGCCGAGCCGTAGTACAATGTCACGACCTTGCCGCCGTCGCTCTTGTTCACCACATACGCCTCAGAAAACTGTTTCAGCCCATCCGTAGTCGTATAACTGTCCTGTTTCTCCGACTCCGTGGTATAGAATGCGGCCATTCCGCCGTCCGCCTGCAGCGTTAGCTTCGTGTCAACCTTCGCCAGCGCGGAGGTGCCGCCGCCGGCAAACGTCACCTTGCCGAACAGCTCGGAGTTCATGCCAAACTTCACATACGGCTGCAGTTTGACAAGTACCAGCTCATTTGCATTCTGTTCAGAAAACAGCGGATAGGGCTTCGCGTTCTCGCCGTCCTCCGCTGCCCACAGCTTCCAGCCCTTTTCAAACGCGGCAGGATTCAGCTTCTCCGCCACGGCAGCGGCAAAGCCCTCGGACTTGATGTACGTTCCATTTCCAGACAGCGACGCGGACACATTCTGATAGCTGTTGGTGGGATAGGAACCGGCTGTCCCCAGTTTTTTATCGTCAGTCGTCTGGTAGTACCAGCAGTTGTTGGCATTACCGTCGCCTACCACGCCGCCAGCGGTAAGCCACCATGGACTTTTCGGTTTGCCCGCCTGCACATCGCCATAGAACCCGCAGTTCCGTACCGTGCCGCTGCTCTTTGCCGCGATGCCGCCCACGACAGCGCTGTTGGGTGCATGTACCGTGCCGGTAACGATAAGGTTCTGCACCGTGCCGCCGGCGCCCAGCACAGCAAACAGGCCCTGGCCGTTTGCATCGCTGTTGATATACAGGCCGGAGATGGTATGACCGTTGCCGTCAAACGTACCGGAGAAAGGCTTATCCTTTGTACTCCCGTCCACATACACGCCGATAGGTGTCCAGGCGACGGGGTTATCCTCGGCAGTCGGTACATCCTTATCGTTCAGCCGGATATCGTTCTTCAGCCGAATGAACTTGCCCTGGAAGCTATTCCCCTCGTTCACCAGCTTGGCCAGATAGGCCAACTGCGCGGCGCTGCCGATCTCATAGGGTGTCTCCGACGTGCCTTCATCCTTTTTATACCAGGCTCCAGCCTCCATTTCTTCGTCGCTGGCAGCATAATATATACGGACGGTCTGCTCGGTCGCGTTGATCTGTATCGACCTTTCCCCACTGAAGGAGTCCCAGTTTTTCCCATCAAGGCTGTACCAAACCGTGCCGGTAGGCACCAGCGTGACCTGCCCTCCGTTCTCCACAATGATCTGGCTTACGAGTTTCCCGGAGACATCATCCTTTATGGACATAGCCGCCGTCGAGGTGGGCAGATACTTATCCAGTATCACCACTCTTTCGTTAGGCCCTGGGAATTCCGGATGCTTCGTACCGACCTTCCACAGTTTGTCGCCATCGGACAGCGAGGCGTTCAGCTTCTCCGTCACAGTGTCGGCAAAATTTGCTTGGACATACGTTCCTTTTGCACTTGAAGACACATTCTGATAGCAATTATTCCCCGCCGTGCCGCCAGACACGCCGACCTTATAGCCATCTGTGTCACCGCTGTAATAGTACCAACAATTCTTGGCCACATTGTTGCCGAAGCCAACCACACCGCCGACGTTACTATTGCCACCAACTACGTTACCATAGAAACCGCAATTCTGGACAACAGTCTTCCACGCAACGCACCGGCCCGCAATGCCAGCGACATAAGTCTTTTTATCACAATCTACCGTGCCCTTGACAATTAGATTCTTGATCACGGCAGAATTGCCCAAATTTCCGAACAGGCCAAGATTCCCTGCTCCGGATCCTGTAGCAGTGATATACAGTCCGCTTATGGTATGCCCATCGCCATCAAACGTGCCTTGGAACTTGTTCGAGCTGTTTCCAATGGGCGTCCACGAGTTTCCGCCTGTCGGCACATCCTGCTCGTTTAGTCGAATGTCGTTCGTCAGCTTAAAGTATTCGCCAGAATAGCTTTCACCCCCATTGACCTTCCCTGCCAGATATGCCAGTTCCGCACCGGTGCTGATTTTGTAGGGATCATCAACCGTACCAGCACCACCAGCAAACTTTTCCGCAGGCTTACCATCCCACACATCACTGTCAGTATCATCATTCAGCGGAGCGATGTCGTCCTCACTGTTATTCTCGTCCTCGGTGTTCTGCTTGCCCTTGTTATCCTCACCGGGCTTGTTGGCGTCGTCGCTGCCGCCGTCACCCTCGCCGGGGTTCTTGTCCTCATCACCGGGGTTGGTAGGCTGTTCATCCCCGCCGTGCTCGGTGTCCTTGTTTTCGTCGTCCTTGCCCTCGTTGTCCCCGCTGGGGTTAGCGTCAGCCGGGTTCGCGTTGCCCTCGATGATGGCCGTACCGCTGCCGCCCACCACTTCCGTGGCAAAGGCCGCGGGGGTCACCAGCGTCAGCGTGAGCACCAGGCTCATCAGCAGGCTCACCACGCGCCGGGACATACTGCTTGTCCGTTTCTTCATGTGATTTGCTCCTCTCGTTGTTGAATGTATCTATGTAAAAACTATTTAGTTACCGCTTTTCGGCATCACCACATACAGCTTGCCTGTCTCCGGGTCTTCGTACACCGTGCCCTTCTGCTCGAAGCTGCTGGAGGACTGGATGTCCTGCTCCATCTCCTCCGCGTTGTCCAGCTCCTGCATCTGCTCCCGCTGGAGGATCTCCACCCGCGTCTTGCTGAGATCCACGTTCCAGTTCAGTATGACCGCCGCCATCAGCCCGCAGGCGAACACCAGCATCACGTCTGACAGGTTCGCCAGCCCGGACATGGCGTCCACCTCCTCCGTCACCCGGCGGCGGGAGGAAAACTTACCCTTCAACATCGCTCGTGACCTCCTCCAAAACTGCCTCCATCAGCGTTTCCAGCGACACCATATCGTCGTTGTACCACCGCTTGCGGATGTGGGAGATGACGCTGGCCACCGCCGCGCTGATGACGCCGGCGATGGTGGTGTCGAATGCCACGTTCATGGACTCCGACAGCGTCACCGTGTCGCCCTGTCCCAGCGCCACGATGCCGGGACCCAGGGGTATCAGCGTGCCCAGCAGGCCGAACATGGGGCCCAGCTTGGCGATCATGTCCGTGATGGAGGTGGTGCGGGCGTTCCGCGCCTCCTCCGTGGCCAGCAGGCGCTCCGCCAGCGCCGTCAGGGTGTCCTTGGGCAGCCCCCGGCTCTCTGCCAGCTCCAGCAGGGCCTTCTTCTGCCGCCGCAGCAGGCCGCTGTTTTCAATCAGCTCCGCAAGGCCGTCCGCGCCCGCCGCGTGTACGTCGCGCAGCAGCTGGGGGACGTTACACTTATGCTTGCGGCGCTCCGCGATGTACTCAACCACGATGTCGCCGATCTGCCAGACCGCCCCGGCCATCAGAATTATCAGTATAATGAGGCAGGGGATCATCAGCGCCTGGGCGATGGTATGCAGTATTTCACTCAAAGAGATCATGTGTGTTTGCTCCTTCTATTTCTTCCTGTTTCTCACCCCGCAGGTGGGGCGTATTCTTTTTATTTTTGTATGTGGTTTTGGTTTTGCCGTTCAACAAAGAGAGGAGGTGGGAGGGGCGGCTTTTCCCCTCCCACCCTTATGGAAAGCTGACAGTCTCCGTTCAGACCGTCATGGCTTGACAAGGGTAACTCAGCAGGACACCTCCTGCTCTGCGGCCTTTGCCGCTTTCTCAATTTCGCGCTGGCGGGCAGCGGCATCACGAGCCTCTTTCTTTTCCTGCTCCAGCCGCTTTTTCTCTTTCAGCCGTGATTGCTGCGCCGCATGACTGGCGGCAGCCTTGGCGCGTTTCGCCTTCTTCTTGCGCTCGGATTCCTCGTAGAACAGCGGCTCCTGCACGGCTTTTTCCCGCTTGTAGCGTGCGGTGTCTTTCAACTTGGGCTCTTTTATCGGCGGACGCAGGTGTGCCATCTCCAATACTGCGGCCCAACCGCCGAAGCGCTCCTCGATAAACGTGCCGCCGTCTATCTCGCAGGGACTGGGCGTGTGCCGCAGCAGTTCAGCACGATTGCCGACGTATTGCGCCAAATGCGCCAGCGGCGTATCCGCGTGCTTTTCGGCAAACTCCGCGTCCCGCGCTTCCAGCGCCGCCACGGTACGCTTGGCCACATTACGCTCAAACCAACTCTTGTAGTCAAATCTCTCGCGGGGATTCCTGTTGGACATGGCATAGTCCTCCCTTACAAAAATCGCCGGTTTCCCATGGGAAACCAGCGGTGATCCGGCAGAAATGAAAATGCGCTGACGAACCTCGTCAGCGCGCACTCCCGCCTATGCCGTCAGGGAGAGATCGCCCGCTGTACAACACTGGTCCTCCATCGTGCAATTCTTCTGCCCTAACGTCACGAAGGACTTTCGTCCTTCTCGTACCTGAACCTACCTTCTCAGAGCGTTCGCTCCAATGGCTGCTATTCGCCACACGGCATTTCTGCCGCTTTGGTCCATTCCTTACGTCAACAGCGCCGTCCGCAGGGGGTATCACCCCGTTCCTTCAAAACTGCCGCCTGGCGGTAATGATATACCGTCTTTACAGCGGCAGCCACACGACTTCGCAAGACCTTTTATTCAGTTTCCGGCCTCGATTTCTTTCGCAAAGTAACATACTTTGCGAAAGATGCTACCAGCCGTTGCCGCGCAAGACTTCCGTGACACATAGGCAAAATATGTTGCATTTCGCAAGTCCATATTGACAAGTCGAAAAAGCTGGAATATACTGTTATACGGTCATTTTTGAGGGGTTTTCGCAAAGTATGTTACTTTGCGAAATTTTTTTACCACTTTCTGGATAGAAAAAGGACGCCGTAAGGCGTCCTTTTTACGTTATTCCCTTGAGAAATCCTATCCCCTCCACGGCCCTGCGCTTGTAGTCCATCTCAGCGTTCTCGATTTTGCCGGAGTTGTAAGCAGCCAAAATGCGGAATATGTATTCTTTGCTTACTGCGTCACCGTTTTTGAGCCGCGAACCTACTTGCAATCACTACCGCATCGAGTATACTTATCAACAACACGATTTACGGGAGGTGACGGCATGATTTACTGCGTATCGGACATCCATGGTGAATTAGATAAGTTTGAGCGACTGCTGACACTAATCCAATTCTCCGAAAACGACCACCTGTATGTTATCGGTGACGCTATCGACCGGTGTGCCATGGGTGTGGACATCCTGCGGCTGGTCATGGATACGCCCAACATGACCATGCTGCTGGGCAACCATGAGCAGATGTGCCTCGCCACCCTCGGGCCGCATAATGAGTTTGGTGCTCGTGAGCTTTGGCGGCAAAACGGCGGCTCGTCCACCTATCGGGAGCTGCTCTATCATTGCACACCTCACGAGCGGAATATAGTTCTGCGCTTCTTAGCCGGACTGCCGGATCATCTGGACATTACCGTTGATGGGCAGAGGTTTCACCTTGTTCATGGTTGTCCCGGTGCCGACCATGATACGCGCATCTGGGGACGCATCAAGCCAGAGGATGGGAGTCCTTATCCTGGCACTATCTGCATCGTCGGCCACACGCCGGTCAACTTCCTGACTGGTGTCAGTGACCAGCCGGTTCCTATATGGCATGGTGACGGCATCATTGACATTGATTGCGGATGCGGCAATCGCAACGCGGCGCACCGCCGTTTGGCCTGTCTCCGGCTGGATGATATGGCGGAGTTTTATGTTGGGAATACGGATACAGAAATTTGCCAGCGCAAAACATGAGCATCGCAAACACTTGTGAAATGCTCGTATCTGTGGTATACTGCATAATAAGAAACGTTCAACGAGGGAGGTGCGAAGCAAATGTTTGACCACGTCTATGCGCAGGACGAAATTTTTGCCGCTGTGCGGCTGCTGCTGAAAAAATACCATGCCGAGCGTGCGATCTTGTTCGGCTCTTATGCACGGCAAGAAGCGAATGCCGCTTCCGACATTGACCTCATCGTGGTTGGCGGAAGCAGATTCGACCCTACCGACGTTTTCTGCATAGCAGAGGAACTGCATCGCACCTTGGGAAAGCCCGTGGACGTGTACGAACTGCGGGAACTCAATGCTAACTCTGCTTTTTATAACGCGGTGATGGCGGAAGGGGTGCAGATCGCATGAAGTACAGCGACCAGCAAAGAGTTTCGAAAATGCGGGAGACTACAGAAAAGCTCCTGCGCTATGTGTCGGAAGAAAACATCACGCCGGATAGGATCTTCGCGGAGGAGACCGTTCAATGGACTGTCACAACGCCTCTTTATAACATCGGCGAGCACGCCGCCAACTTGACGGAGGATTTTAGGTCGCAGCATCCCGACATTCCGTGGGTGAAAATTGCGGGTTTGCGGCACAGGTTAGTGCATCATTACGAGGATACCAACTGGACTGTCATATGTGCGATCATCTACGATGTGCTGCCGTCGTTTCTTGATGAGTTGAAAAAGATTTGACCCACATTTTGACCCATACGGGAAACCTGCAGAGCCACCTGGCGGGAGCATTGCGCTCCGCCCGGTGGCTCTATGCCTTCGTTTTGATACCCTTTCATTGTTTCCAGCAGCGCAAAATGTGACCATTCCACTGCCAGAGAAAGTTGACCCACACTGACGATGCCGGTGGCTCTGACCCACACCGTGACCCACACGGGGAAACGAGCGGACGGAACACATGGAGCAAAGAGTTTCCGACCTCTTCCTTTTTGGGGCAAAAACGCCCGCAAACCCTTATGCCGCAACGGCTGGAGGGCATTTTATCACTTGGTAAGGATGAGGTCGGCGGTTCGAATCCGCCCAGCAGCTCCAACGAAAAACCTTGAAACCGCAACAAAAACCGCAACGGGGATAAAAAAGAGCGCCGGGATTGCTCCCGGCGCTGCTCTTTATGCATCGAGGTTATGTAGCCAGTTGGTACGAATGTGGTGAATTATCTTCTCTGCGTATTCACGCTTTTCGACATCAAAAGAAGATTGTTTTCCGCGAATGCGTTTGATCAAACGTTTTCCGTCACCTTTTGTCATGTCCTGCGGGGGCTGGAGGTCTGTATCTCCCAAGTTTCCCAATTCCGCCAATTTGACTTGTATAGCAGCGATAATAAGCAGCAACTCAATCTTGCCTGCGGAAGCAATGATGTTCGTTAGTTCTTGTTGGGCATCCATTTTTATTTTCCTCCTTGTTTTATCGGCGGGAGGCTGATACAATATCCGTACCAACCTCCCTTTGTGGGTGGTGGTTATGGCTCTCTGTGTCGTGCTTTGGTCGGCGAGGACACAGAGGGCTTTTCTATTGCGTCCAGTAGTGTCAGCAACCAGCGGGTAAGCTGGATCGCTCCTGCCACGGTTATAACGGTTTCCATCATGCGATGCAGAACCGGCGGGCGGTGGTGGTCTTGGTGAACTGCGCCGTCAGGTCGGGCAGCGCCTTTTTCAGTGCGGTGGTGTCCAGGCGGGAAGAAGTCACAGCCTTATAAGTCACTTTCCAATCCGTTCCGTTGAGGGTATCCACGCCCTCGGCGTCCATGTGCCGCTTGATGCTGTCCGTGATGCTCTCCATCTCTGCGGTCAGCTCGTCGGCCATGCGGCGCAGCTCCCGCAGCTCCTTGATCTTGCTGTCCATGTCGATGATACTCATTTCTTGTTCCTCCATTCGTTTTGTTGAGGCCGGGTAACGTCTGGAATGTATTGCACCCACTGTTTCAGGGTATTTCACCAGTATGTCTGTTACCCGCTTGTGGCTTGTTTAAGGCCACCCCTTGTTCCCTTGCGGTGATTATAGTATATATTATATTGCGCAATATATCAATAGGCAGAACTGCCAAAGTTATTGCGCAATATTTGTGCAAAATGAGTATTGCGCAATACTTGATTGTACTGTATAATATAGCTATAATAGGGGAGGGAGCAAAAAATTTGCTCCCCCGGAACGGAGAAACAAATGACCAGTAAATCAGAGTATCGTAATAGCTGGATTGCAGAAAAACTCGATAGGATTAACTTGACTGTCCCAAAAGGCAGGAAAAAGGCAATACAGGCTCACGCAGAAGCTCACGGCGAGAGCGTAAACGGCTTCATCAACCGGGCAATCACAGAGACAATGGAACGAGACAACGGAGTTTCTGCGGCCTCTGAGGAGCATCTATAAGGTGTTTGCAAAGTAGCATAGCAAATAACACTATAAAACAACAAAACATAAGCACACCGATCAACCATTAACTTACAGGAGGTTTGCTTATGCAGTATTCACTTTCCACGTTGAGAAGAAAGGCTCACGAAGCCGATTATTCGTTTCAGAAAGGCTATCAACGATACAATCATGATGGCTGGGGATATGTCCGCGCAGGTGACGGTGAACGTATTGTTGGATACCAAATTTTAGACTATCGTACCAATTTTTTGGTTCATCCTTCATACAGTGACATTCATGATCATGCGATGGGTTTTGATGAAGCGGCATCGCTTTTGAAAGAACTCTGTGCGGAGCGCGGTGTTGCGTTTTAACCTTCACCGCTAAAGAATACTGAAAGCCGTGCTACTGCAAAATAGAGGATCGGCGTTTTGATTGGTGGCGTCGATCCTGTTTTTTGTTACGAAATGTGTTTACAAATCTATAAAATTCGGCGTCACACAAACTGTAGAGCAAAAGGAAACAGACGCGCAGCGCGTCAAGCTCACGTTGGCCATGCGGCCAAAAGAACAAGCCCCGGATATATCCGAGACTTGACAAAGCCGGAAAAGCCGCCTATAATGGGCATAGAAAAAGGGCACTGCGACAAGCGGTTAGCCCGGATTAGTCAGAATTTCAAAGCGAAGCCTTGAAACCGTCACTTTGCCGAGTGGCGGTTTCTGCTTTTCACAATGATCGTCACGGTAAACCGTCCGATATGTAATGTGATACGCATGAGCAGCACCCCCTTTCGGGTGGTGTAGCTAACCGCCTGCCGTTCGTGCAGCGCCCAGCCCATAAAGGGCTATCGACAGAATAACACGGAGACCGGCAGAAATCAAGTGCGTTTCATCACAAAGAAACCGGGACTGCACAACCCCGTGCAGTCCCGGCTGTTTTGAAGGTTAGTAGTCGATAAACACGCTCTCTGCCGTGCCGTTACCGGAGAGCCACAGTGCAGCGTGTAGGCTGTTCGGATCACGGGCGGCGCTGCTGGCGTCCCGGCAGAAGCGGTCAAAAGCGTCTTTGCGGGCCTGTGCGCCGATGGGACGATCTGCCGTCAAGTTCCAGTCGCGGTGCTTCTCGCTGTACTCCGCAAGGAGCTGCAGCATGGTCGCATTGTCGCGGTGCTTGTCACAAAGCGCTTGGAACTGCGCCGGATCAAAGTGGAAATCGGCCTGCAGCAGCTTCAAATCGCCCGTGTCAATCTTGGAGCCGTCGGCGGTGTTCCATTCGTCAACGGCGGCGTGGTGCGCGAGGCGGTCGCGCTCGATCCGAGTATTGACCGTACCCAGGGCATCGGCACGGGCACAGGCGAGTTCAGCAGACTTCGCCTCGGCATCCGCCGGAGCGATCTTGCCGGCCTTCCTCGCTGCGGCCAGCTCCTTTTCTGCCGCCGTGATTTCTTCAAGTGTCGTCACGCACAGTGCAACGCTTTCACGTACAGATTTCCCAAAATTCATGGTTTCTCCTTTCAAACGTCAATAATTATCGTTGTTTCACAGACGGCGCAGAATTGCTGCGCCTCGCCCAGTGTGGCACAGAGCCTCGCCGCTTTGCCATCGCCGCGGGATGCTATAAACCCATCTTCTGTGGGTAGGATAACGGCCACACCGGGGCGCTGTAAGGTCAGTTCCTCCAGCTTCTCCAGCCGGTCACGAATTGTCTTGATGCTCATTTAGCTATTACCTCTTTCACGCTCGAGATTTTCAATGCGCGTCAGAATGTCGTTGACCTCTGTCAGTTTGAGGGTGCTTTCAATGACGATCCGCGCAGCGTTTGTTTTTGCCGCCGGAGGTGCCTCCGCATCCTGCATGACCTCCTCCAGTGTTTCAAGCGCCGGGCACAAGAGCCGCTGTGCCTTGCGCGTTGCGTTTTCTGTCAATTCTTGGAAAGCGGCGCGGTACGCTTCACAGAATTCATCGTCCCGAAAATAGGTACGCAACGTTCTCGATGTGAGACCGCATTTCCGGGCAGCGTCTTCACGGGATGGACTGGCCAGCAGCGCTGCTATTGCCTTCTGTTGGTTTTGCGTCAATGCCATTGGCTGAAATCTCCTTTCTCGGAAAATTATGGATTTTTGCGGAATAAAGCGTCATAAAGTCCGAAAGGCTCATTGTCACATGCCATGCTTCATGGCTTCTGCGGTGGAATACGGCGGGTATACCATCGCGGAAACGCTTGCTGTCCCGCAATGCCTGCGCCATCCATTCTGAAAGCCTGACTTGCTCGGCTCTTTTGACCTCGATATGTATTCCCGGCAATCCCACAAGATCGGGAACATCGCCAAAGGACATAGAGCCGCCGCGCTTTATGGGATACCCATATTCGCGGAGAATAGTGGCAAGCTCCCTTTCCCCGTCCGCGCCTTTGCGCTGTGACCGCTTCCCGCCTTTTGCGCGGCTTGCAAGCCCTACCTGTGAGCTTTTATTGTTCTGCGGCGTTGTTTACCGCCTCCTGCCCTTCGGCGTGTCCTTCGGCTTTCTGACGGCTGTAGAGGGCTGTCCTCTTTGCGCGTCAATAAAGCTCCTCGTAGAATTTTAACTCGCGTATCCGACCACTAAAAAAGTGGTTGATGTTGCGGTCACAGCTACGGTATTTTGTAGAAAAATACCTGTCGATCAAAACCGGGTAATCTTCCGGCTCTATGTCCGCGTACTGACCACCGCTGCACTCCCGGTCGATATAGGGCATATCCTGGCAGATACGCACGATCTGACTTGCTTTAATTGGCGGGTGCGGCCTGCCGGTATGTTCCTCGTACTTTTCGAAGTAGTACTGAAAAACACTTAGAGCACCCTCCAAGCTGTATGCTCCACCAGGGTACACACTGGCAGTAATGTTGGAAAACTTTTCAAAATCAAAAAGCATGACAACTCCTTTCGCGGGGGAGGGGTGTGGCGTGCGAAGCGCGACACCCTTATACCCTTTTACAATTCTGTTTCTATTTCTGTTTCTTCTTCTGTTTCTGTTTCTTCTTCTGTGTCGAGCGTTATCGGTCGATATCGACCGATTTGTTTCTCTTGGCGTTTACGCGCTGTTCATATCGCTGCCATGCTTCCTCCATATCCGGGAAGAACGCAGAAAAGGCGATTTTTTCCAACGGCTGCAACGTGTCGGGGATTTCACAGGTTTCCAGATACTCCCAACAAGCAAGAAGGACATTGACCGCAGTTTCCGGCGGGAGCTGCTTTATAAGCTGCCGCCGTTCAATTTTCAATTTGAACCACGATGGATGTTTCTCTTTAATCTCCGCCACCTGCTCACCACCCTTTTAGAACTTCTTGCCCGGTCATGCGCCGCAGCGTGTCCCCGCAGGCATCGCGAGTGCGGCGCACCTCACGGAGGCGGCGATCTAACGCGCTGATATACCGCCGCAGTTCGGTGGGTTCGTCAGTCAAATAGTACCCCCGGCTATCTCCGCTGACGGCGGCGCAAATCGGCGCACCAGCAAGGCGTTCTCGCTGGATTTGCCGCGACAGCAGCCGAAGGGATTTGTAGCCTAACATTGCCGCCAGTTCCTTGCCGCTGATGGCGTTGGATGCGCCGACTGGTAGGTGCGCTGCAACTTGACGCACGGTCGCCGGTGTGGTAGAATACAAACAGGAAATAGCTGCCCCGCCTAATGCTGCCGTTTCCGTTGCCCCTGTCGGTGTTCCAGCACCGGCAAGGGCTTTTTTGTTTTCGTTCATTCCGTCGTGCCTCCCTCTACCGCGCCCAGCTTTCGGAGAAGCGCAGGGACGTTGACCAAATATACCGTGCCGGACATCACATGAGGAACGCTACCATCGCGACAGCCGCGCCGCAAAAAATACTGCGACAGGCCAGTAGCCTTGCTTGCAGCCCCGATTTTCAAAAATGGCGCGTTCGTCTCTCTTTTCACTGTGTTCATTTTTCTGTCGTCCTTTCATCTAATCTGCGGCAACTTGTTGACAATCAAGTGCGGCTTTGTTATAATTGATTTCGACAAGTGCCGCTTCCTAATGCCATTATACGCATAGAGGCGGTAAGTTGCAAGAGACGATTTATCGTTATCAAAAACTGAAAGCAAAACTTGATTTCGGAGGCAGTTATGGGGCGTAAAACAATACCGGCTTCATCAATGAATGTGGCAGAGAAGCAGAACACCACGCTCGCAAAAAGACTGGATGAACTTATAACGGATACAAACGCACTAAAAACTTATCTGGACATTTCTGCGCAAGCTATCAACCAATACCGGCTTGGAATATCACGCCCATCATTAGAAAACCTTTGTAAGATTGCCGACTATTACGGCGTAACAACTGATTATCTGCTTGGGAGGACAACAACAAAGACGGTCAATGAAGATATTGCTACAACGTCAAAAACAACCGGCCTTTCGGAAGCGGCTGTAACTAAATTGAATGAAGCAAACCAAAATATAGCAAAGAGTGTTTTTGATTTGCCAGAATTAAATTGGCTTATTATGTGTGATGATTTTTGGGGCATGGTCAACCGACTTGCTATATATCACCACGAATGCGGCGTAATAAAGCAAAAGCCGATTACTTATAGTAGGGCGGAGGAACGCGGGGATATAGATGCGATGCGAAGAGCAAAGAAAGATTACAAGTTTGCTGTGACAGACAAGGAACTGTCATTATTCGAGGCGCAAAAACTATTGTTTAAGATTGCGGGCAATATAGAAGCAGAGGTGAAAAATAATGCCGTCGATCAGAGAAAAGCAGACTAAGGACGGGCGCACGTTCTATGAAATTCAGGTGTCGCGAGGTCGCTCTCGTTCTCGGTTGACTTCTCGCTGGTATCCACCGGAAGGGTGGAGTAAGAAAGCAATTGACCGGGAATTGGCAAAGGTTGCTGCTGAATTTGAGCGCCGTTGCGACAATGGGGAGGCTATAAGCCGGGCAGAGCAAAAAGAAATTGACCTCCTGCAAAAACAGGAGGCCGCAAAAATTCAAACTCTGTGCCAATATGGGGAGCGCGTATTTATGCCAGCAAAAGCTGTGACAATTAGCGAAAACAGCAGAAACAGCTTTCAAGGAAACCTTGAGCAGTGGATATACCCCGCTATAGGGAATTTACGAATACCTGATATTACAGCGGCAAATATATCTGCACTACTGCTTGATATGCAAGCGAGAGGGAAAGCTCACGCGACCGTAATCAAGGTTTACACGGTGCTAAATTCTCTTTTCAAAATGGCATACTTATCCGATGTTGTCCCAAAAAATCCGATGGACAAGGTCGAAAGGCCGAAACAGCGAAAGGATGAAGCTCGAACGATCGAAGCAGCGGCATACACGGTTGAGGAAGTGCAGCATATTCTTTCCTGCCTTGAGAAAGAACCGCTAAAGTGGCAGGCGTTGGTGCGGCTACTGGTTGATACAGGCATTCGCAGGGGCGAATGCTGCGGCCTACAATGGAAAGATGTCGACTTTGGCGGGAATACGATTACTGTCGCGGGAAATCTCTGCTACACGCCGCAAAAAGGCATATATCTTGATACACCGAAAAACGGCAAAACGCGAACAATAGATGTTGACCCGGCGGTAATCGCGCTCTTGCAGCAGCTCCGGCTACAACAGGCAGAACACGCCATCAGTGCTTTCGTGTTTACACAAGACGATAGTCCGAAGCCAATGCACCCACAGTCTCCCACAAGGTACTTGAAAAAGTTTGCCGAACGATACGAAATTGACGATCTGCACCCGCACAAGCTGCGCCACAGCTTCGCCAGTATCGCTATCACAAACGGCGCAGATATTGCCAGCGTTTCGGAAAAGTTGGGGCACTCTGATAAAGCGGTTACTCTGAGAATGTATACCCACGCCGATGCAGAAAGCATGAGGCGGGCAAGTCAGATTTTCAGAGAAGCATTAAAAAAGACGGCTCAATAGAAACCGCAACAAAACCGCAACAGTCACCAAAAAACCGCAACAAACGAGGCACAACAACCTACAGCAAGGAGCAGTAAATAAACCGCGCAGCACAAGTGATACCAACACTTCCGAGGAGTAATGCACGAAAAGCGGCAACAAGAAAAAACAGGTGATAAATATTTGGCAAGGATGAGGTCGGCGGTTCGAATCCGGCCAGCGGCTCAAAAAAGCACCGAAAACTTTTGTTTTCGGTGCTTTTTGCTGCAAAAATGTTGAAAACAGTACGGCTAAAAATGTGGGTCAACCGCCTGACCCACACCCTGGGTGCCGTCTGTGCGCTTGCGGATGTTGCCCTCGCCGTTGGCGCGTTTCTTAGCCATATAGAATCAACTCCTTTCTTGGTAGCCATAACACATACCACAACTCCACGAAGAAAGCTGTTACTTTTTCGAGCATTGGAGTTTAACTCAACACTGCTATTCACAGGCGGAAGCAGTAATACATGAGGTTGATTTTCCTCTTTCTTTTTTTACTTTTCTATGATATTCTATACTTGAGAAGAGGTGGACCTATGAGACCGATTATCAAATGGCCCGGCGGGAAGTCCGGAGAGATCGCTGAGATAGAGCCTTTGATACCATCTTATAATCGATATATCGAGCCCTTTTTCGGTGGCGGAGCCCTGTTTTTTCATCTCGCGCCTGAAGCCGCAGTAATCAATGACATCTCCGAGTCGCTTATGCAGTATTACAAGCTGATCAAAGCGCAGGACAAGAAGCTGTATGAGTTGCTTGTGTGCTATAGCAACAGCTTCAACAATATTGTTTCTGTCTGCGGCAGGGAATCGAGCGAATTGCTTCATATCTTTTCCGAGCTTACAGAAGGAAGAATTTCCAAAGAAGAGCTTGGCCAAGTATTAGGCGAGCTAATAATGGGCTTGTCGGATAAGATCAATTCCGGCTTTTCGGAAAAATTGCTGTTGGATAAGAACGATTTTGATGACCAGCTTTACCGAATGGTTGAGGATAAGTTTATTCGAACCGCAAAAAATCACGAAAGGCGGCCGTTTTCACCAGAGGATCTATGCGAAAACTTGATCACCGGCTTTGCGAGCGGATATTATATGTACTTCCGCAAGGTGTTCAATGACATCCGACTTGGACGCATTGCGGATCAGTCAATACAGTATCAAGCCGCAAATTTCTATTTTATTCGGGAATACTGTTACGGGTCAATGTTTCGCTTTAATGCGAAGGGTGAGTTTAATATTCCCTACGGTGGGATGTCATATAATCGCAAAGATATGAGATCGAAAATAGACGGTATGTTCAATAGAGAAATGGAGGCGCTGTTCGCGAAGACGGACATTCATTGCTGCGATTTTGAAGAACTTTTAAGCAAGGTCAAGTTGTCTGAAAAGGATTTTATGTTCTTGGACCCGCCTTATGACACAGACTTTTCAGACTATGATGGAGTGAACTTTACGAAGTTCGACCAAGAACGGCTTGCGTATGTGCTGAAGAAGACCTTAGCCCGCTTTATTCTTGTGATTAAGAACACTGATTTTATCAGTGGCTTATATGAGAAGGACTTCCACATATTGAGTTTTGATAAACGGTATACATATAACGTGCGTAGGCGGAACAACAGAGATGCAAAGCATCTGATTATAACGAACCTCCCTGTCTGAGACAGGGAGGTTCGTTTATTATTCAGTCGACAAAGACATTGTATAATTGCAGTTGCTCTTTTATCGCATCATAGTATTCTTTACTCACTTCGATTGGTTCAATAAAATCACTTTCTTCTGCCAGAGCAGTAAATTCCTCGGCTACCTTGATTGATGACCACCAAAAAGCCTTGTTCTCAGCGAGGAATGGGGAGACCTTAAAAATGATTTCGTTTCCGATTAGGCACTCTCTTATGTAATTCCAATAGTTGGAATTATCCTCTGAATCTTCGTGATAGTCCTGACAGTAATCGACCGCAAACAGGCCCCAACTTTCGTTTATGAATGGGTCGATAGTTCCATATATAAACTGGAGCGAAGTTAGATAAGAAACGCTCTTTTCTTTGGAAACTATGCCAAAATGTTGAATAGCATTTCGTATTTCCCCGAATTCATTGAATGCGGAAATATCCACAGTTTTCATATCGGCAACAAGCCATAGCATTTCGATTATACTTGACCATTCAATCGTTCGCCCTTTTTCCGAGAGCTGTGAGAGCGTCATCTCGTTTATGATTCTGTTTTCTCTTTTTGTGGGTTTGGGATATGTGTCAAACAAAAGCAGCGGATGCTCTTGTGCAATACGCGCTTTCGCCAAAATCTCCATGGCGTGTGCTACCTGCAACACAGATAGAATACCCGACCATCTGTCTTCCATAAGCCGTATGTTGTTCACATGGGCAAGCGCGGCAAGCCCGAGTTCCTTCATATTTTCCGCAATTTGTTCTAATTCTTTTTTCATCTGTAGACCCCAATTCTCATTTCAGCGGCGTCAAAATAGCTTTTCTCAATTTCAATTCCGATGAACCTCCGCTTGTTTCTTAATGCCGCCACACCGGTTGATCCCACGCCCATAAAAGGGTCAAAGACAACGTCGTTTTCATTTGAAGCGATGGAGACAATATGCTCTAACAGCCTCACGGGCTTTTGAGAGGGGTGTTTTGGCTCTGACAGCCGTTCCGGTTTCATACAGATGGGGCTTTCGAAGAAGTTGTGCATATTGCGCTGATCGCTGAAATTCCATTTGTGTCCTTTATTCCACATACAGGCAATCATTTCGCAGCTGTTCAAAAAGCCATTTTTAAATATCTTTGGAGCAGGGTTCGTCTTGTGCCAAATGAAAAACTGAAACGTATCAAACTCACTATCAAACGCTTCGTGCCATTTTCCTATCAGATTGTAGCTTGTGAAAACAAATATGTTTCCATCCGGTTTTATAATGCGCTTAAAATCGGGCAGCAGATCGAACGGATCGATAGGAATCAGATCCCATTCCGCAAGGTCGTTATTTAAGGCGGATCTTCCTGGCAAATTGATGTTGCCGGTGGAGTATTGGGCAATATTATAAGGTGGGTCCGTAAGAATCAGATCGATGCTGTTATCCGGGATTTGGCCTAAATAGTCGAGGCAATCGCCGTTGACGACAGTATAATTCCTCGTTTTGATTTTTGTGAGTTTGTGCATATCACCTGGCAACGCACTCTTCTATCATTCGAACGATGCGCTCATTGAGATGAATATCTTCCAAGGCTTCTTTGTAGATCTCTTCAAATTCTTCAAAAGAAATACCGTTGGGCAAGATCTTTTTCCACAGATTTTTGCCGATAAGAAACATTTCAGGATAGGCCAGATGCTTTTTCACAGCACCTTTCCATGTGTTTCCCTCGCCGTCTTTGTTGTATAGAGTTGCGAAGTATGCTTTGCAGTTTTCAATACCCATGTCAACGTAGATAGTAAGGAGCTTCTCAACATTAGAAGGAGCATTGGAGCTGTCAAGGTCGCCGCCCGCTTTCAATTCTAAGATATTCCAGTTTTCTCCGTCAAAAAAAGCAAGATCCACGGGCTTGACCTGGATAGTGCCGCAGCGATATTTATTCGCCAGGGGGAGAAGATTTTCCCTGATGCTGTTTTGGGTCACACCGCTCTCGGTACGGCTTCTGCCGGAGCCGGAAGCTTCATTGGTCGCACGGAAAGTGGCGATTTCGCCGCGCAGGTTTCCGTTATGAGTATCGACATCTGTAACGACAACTTGACCGGAAATCTTACTTTCGTCGATATTATGCATAAGACAGCGAGGATTTACGATTGCGGGCACATTTTCCTCGCCGAATTTCAGACGCGCAATGCGCTTGGCGCAGGTCTCAATAGCAAAACCGCTCTTAGACTCAAAGCTGCTTACGAATACCATACTGGCGGTAATGTTTTCGTCCATCTGACTGAGCAGAAAATTATTGACTTTCCTTTTATAATTGCCGGAGAAATCCTTTTCAATCAGAGTGGTCAGTTTCGAAAATTCTTCAAAAACAATGTGCTTGATCAAATCACGCATGAGGCAGCCTCCTTTTGCTTTAAGATATTTTTATTGTAACATGGACTGCCGCGCTTTGCAACGAGGGGGTTTGTTAAGTGCCAAGTCAGATTCTTGGCATACCCCGTGTGCTGGTGACCTCGCGGACGCTGCCGCCGCGCAGCTTGTTGTATTCCTCGCGTGTCATATCCACGTCGGCGGCCAGCAGGTGGTTGGTGATGTTGTGCTCCACGGTCAGGTTGAACAGCAGCTTGGACATGCGGTTTGCGAAGACGCCCAGCGTACCCTCCAGCACGTCAGACACTGCGTGGGGCAGGAACGCTCCGGCGTTCTGCACCTTCAGGTAGCCGTCATAGAACCGAACAGCCTTCTCTACGAACTTACTTTGGCTGCCGCAGTTAGCCAGCGGTGCGTTTATTTCTATCATTTTTTTCGCTTCCGGCGTAAGCTAAAAAGCGTACTTTTCCTCCTTGAATTTTTGCCGCGACCCCGCAGTTTTTCCCGTAACTGCCGTCACTCCTGCCACACGGAAGGCAAAGGATACTCAGTACTGAGCTATCCTGCGCCATATCTCAAGCATCCCTTGCAATCCTGCGCTGGCGGCTTTTTTGTTCTTGCGTGGGTATAGATATCCAGCGTGATAGAGGGCTGGGCATCATGAGCAGGTGTGTGCCCTGCCGGCGGAACAGAAAAATGGCTGCAGCTAATACCTGTTCGCTGTAGGTCTAGGCGATATATTGGAACGCTTGTTGTTACTCCTGCAGACGCAGATCCGCTTGATATTGACAATGTAGAGGCAGAGGGTCTTGACATCTGAAAATTATCCGGTAGAATGAAATATGCAGAGAACATATCAGAGGAGATCATCAGCATGAAAGAAAAACTGTCAGAGAAGATTTTTGCGCAGCTGCGCGGCGATATTATCGCGGGGAAGTACACCGCGCGGGATTTTATTAGCGAAAGCGAGATTGCTGAGCGATATGGCGTGAGCAAGGCACCTGTGAAGGATGCCCTGCACCTGCTGGCGGATCAGGGGTATTTGGTTAGCTATCCTCGTAAGGGCTATATGGTGAATACCTTCACCAACGAGGAAGTTAATCAAATCCAGCAGATCCGCCGCTGCTTAGAGACACTTTGTGTCCAGCTAGCCATTGAAAATGCCACGGACGAGGAAATTGAACGGCTGCGAGATACTACCATCGGAGCGGATATGAGCGAAAGCCCAGAACAAACTGTCAATTATCGTTTTCATATGGGATTGGCTGGCATATCGGGCAACCCCGTGCTGGTAAAAACATTGGAGAAACTGGTGAACATTGCTTCCATGACCCAAATCAGGCGCAGACCAGACTACAGTAATTTCCACCACATCATTGATGCACTGCTGGCACGGGATCAAGAGCAGGCGAAATATTGGATTATAACGGATATCGCAGATGTATGAAGGGTAAGCAAAACCGCGGTCGAGTTGTTCGACCGCGGTTTTACATGTTCGCGGAAAAATGTGATTGACATCTGGTCATATCAGTGGTATTATTCATGTAGGATGCTGATATTATCAGTGAAATCATCAAAAAGGAGCGAGATACTTATGGAGAAGAAGAAAATTGGTCTACTGGGTGCCATTCTAATGGGCATCGGTTGCATTGTTGGCTCTGGCATCTTTGGTACCTTACCCACGGTGGCAAATGAATATGGTGCCGGCGTAGTGTGGGCACTGATCGGTGCGGCAGCGGTGGTTGTCCTGCGCGCACTGGCATCGACATATTCCTCTGCTGCGCTTCCTGCCAGCGGGTCGCAGTTCCTGTGGGCCGCCAAACTGATGCATCCCATCGCAGGCGCGTTTGTTTCATTTTCCACACTGCTGATGCCTACTATGGTATCGCTGTTTGGCGTGCTGTTCGGTATGTATCTCCAGCCCCTGTTTCCCAATACGGAGATCAATGGCACTGTAGCCGCCGTGGCACTGCTGGTGGTATTTGCGGTAGTGGCTTGGTTCGGCAATAAGACGACGATCAATACGGGAAATGTGATGGTCGTGCTGCTGCTCATCGCCATTGCCCTGTATATTTTCCTCGGCTTGCCTCATATCGACACGGCCAATGTGACCTTTGGCCAGATTGTACGCCCGGGTGTATCCATCAGTACGCTGGCAGCTGCCGTGGGTGTGCTGACATCCTCTTTGTCCGGTGCCAGTTCGGTGGCACAGGTGGCCGATGATGTAAAGAATCCAGGTAAAACGGTGCCGCTGGCTTTGGTGCTGTGTCCAGTTATTGTAGCGGTGATTTATATCCTGATGGCTGTTATTACCATCGGCGTGATCCCGGCAGCAGAGGTCACTTCGCTGTCCGATGTGGCGGCGCAGTTTATGTCTCCGGCACTGCTGACCTTCTTCATCGTAGGCGGTCCCATCTGCGGTATTATCACATCTCTAATTCCCGTGGCGCTGGCCTGTGTGGCTCTGGTAGAGACTTCCGCTAAAAACAAGGTGTTTCCCGAGGTGTTGGCAAAGCAAAACAAGTACGGCGTGGCTTACTGGAGCCTTTTCATCGTCATGGGCATCGCCATCGCCATCTGTGCTACCGGTGCGACCTTCGGTGTGGTCATGACCATCTTCTCCTTCTGCAATACCCTGGCGGAGTTGCCCAATACGCTGAGTCCCATGTTCGCCTATAAGAAGTATCCCAAGTGCTGCGACAACTCCTCCGTACATATGAACCGGAAGGTCGCCTATGTGCTGTCTGTCCTTACATTTATCGTGTGTGCCTATTTGTGCGTGCAGATGGCTGCTACTCTCAGCGGCGGCGCTGTGGCCGGTATCCTGGCCGTGTTCGTGGTGGGCTATGTGTACTTCTTCTTCCGCGTCAAGTACCTCAAGGGCAAGGGCGTGGATCTGATCGCCGAGATGAAGGCTCCCTACCGGCCGTGGGAGGACAAGGAAAAGTCCTACAACTGAGAGGGACGCCATGGTTGATTTTGTGAAGTCCATTCCGGAACTGCGTGCCCGCGTGCCGGTGACACAGCAGTGGGCATATTTCGAGACGGCCAGCACCGGTCTGGTACCGGACTTTGTATATGATGGTGTGCGCCGCTATATGGATGCCCGGTATCACATAGGCGGCAACTCGGTGTGGGAGTTTCCCGACACCTCTGTTGAAACGCTGGAGATGATGCAGCGCTCTAAGGCGGCGCTGGGAGAGATGATCCACGGCGCACCGGATCGCATCACCTTCGGCCAGAGCTCCACGCAGCTGTTCACCATGGTGACGGAGGCCGTGGAGTACGGCCCCGAGGACAACGTGGTGGCGGTGGATCGCGGCTGGATTGGCAACCGCTTTGCCTGGCAGAAGAGGCAGGACGAGGGGCTGGAGGTGCGGTACGCCGTGCCGGAAAACGGTGCCGTCACGCCGGAGCAGCTGATGACCCTGTGCGACGAACACACCCGCGCCGTCACCGTGAATCTGGTGGAGAGCAAGACCGGCTACCGCATCGACATGGACCGTCTGAGCCAGATGTGCCGCAAAAGAGGCCTGCTGCTGTTCGTGGACGGCGTGCAGGCGCTGGGCGCACTGCAGGTAGATGTGGAGCGCTGGGGTGTGGATCTGCTGGTAGGCAATGACTACAAGTGGATGATGAACTTCTGCGGTACCGGCTACGCCTATATCAGTCGGCGGCTGCAGCCCCTGATCCGCCATTGGGGCGCGGGCTGGATGTCCGACGACGACCGGTTCAACACCGGCAAGGCCCGTCTGACCCTGCGGGAGGACGCGGGCCGGTTTGAAATCGGCTACCCCCATGCCGACGGCATCTATGGGTTGGGTTTGATGGCCGCGCAGTACGACATGCTGAGCGGGGTAGAGGTGGAGCGGTACGTCTGTGGTCTGGCGGACTATTTCACCGCCAGGCTGGCCCAGACCCCGTGGCTGCGTCTGGCCTACGACTTCCCTGCGGAGAACCGCTGCCAGATCGTGTATATCAAGGTTGCGGCGGGCTGTCCCGTCACCGATGAGATGCTGGAAAAGGCAGGCGTGTTCGCCCACTTCGAGTCCCCCGACGAGAACGGGGAGCGGGGCATGCGTCTGAGCTTCCACCTTTATAACAACACACAGGATATCGACCGCTTCTTCTCTGTGTTTGAAGCGGTGGGGAGGTAAAGGCATGAGCGAGTTCAGTCCCTATCGCTGGGAGGCAGAAAAGATCGCACCCAGTGGCTTGCGCTATCGGGTGCGGTTGGCGGATCACGTTCTCGCTGGCCCCGATGGAAAGGCTGAAGCTACCATGTTCAGCTGGTCCTATCTCGGTCAGGGCGGCGGCTCGCGGCGGCCGGTGGTGTTTGCCTATAACGGCGGTCCCGGAGCCGCCAGCGCCTGGCTGCACATGGGCCTGCTGGGGCCTGTGCTGGCACAGTTGCCCGAGTATCCTGACGGGCTGAGCCATCCGGCGCGGTTCGAGCTGACGCCCAACCCTGACCTCCTGCTGGATCAGTGTGACATCGTGCTCATCGATCCGGTGGGCACCGGCTGGGCCCGTCTGCTGGATGAGAGCACCGCGAAGCGCCATTACTCCACCGCCGGTGACGCCCGCGATTTTGCGGACTTCATCTGTGCGTGGCTAGCTGAGAGCGGTCGCGAGAACGCGCCGGTCTACTTGCTGGGCGAGAGCTACGGCACCATCCGCAATGTGGCGCTGGCTGATGTGCTGCCGGAGACGGTGGACTTACGGGGCATCATTCACGTGGGCACGTCCCTGAACGTGGGAGCGCGGACTACCCTGCTAGTAGAACCCAATGTCCGCCGTCTGGGTGCCAACGCCGCCGTGTGCTGGTATCACCACCATCAGGATGAGTGCAGCCGTGAGGAGTTCGTGGCACAGGCCATGGACTTTGCCTACGGCGACTACGCCCGCGCTCTGCTGTTGGGGAACCGATTGAACGAGGCAGAACGGGAGAGCGTGCTGGATCGGCTTAGTCGGTTCACAGGCATGGATCATGATTTTCTGGACAAACACGATCTGCGTTTTGGAGAGGTGGACTTCCTGCTGGGCTGCTGCCCGGGGGCTGTGGTCAGTACATACGATGCGCGGCTGCTGTACCGTCCAAGGCAGAACGAGCGATACAGCGAAAACAGTATGGAAAGCGCCGGTATCATCGAGCCGGATATGGCGCAGGACGCCTTCATGGCGGCGGTGGGGCCGGTCTATGACCGCGCGCTGGCCATGTACGCGGCGGACGAGCTGTGCCCGCCTCAGCGGGAGGCAGCGGCGGACATGCTGTCCATCGCCCGCCGGTGGGACTACCGCGGGTACGAAAAGGACACTTTGACCCTGCCGGTGGAGCTGATGCAGCGGCGGCCCGCCCTGCGGATGATGTTTGTCAACGGTTATTACGACCTGCAGTCCACCTTTGACTTTGTGACCTACTACCTGTCCCGCTTCGATCTGCCCAGCGATCGGATACGTCAGACGGTGTTGCCCTCCGGCCATGCCTCCTATGTGGGCACGGGCATGGTGGAAGCTTTGACGAAGGAGATTCGACAGTTTATCCGGGAGTAAGGAGGAATGTACCATGCTATTGAACCATTGTAGACTTTATGCACCGCTGTCCGGTGGATTCGCCGGCGAGAACTGCTGCGTGGAGCTGGACGGTGGAAAAATCGTGTCCGTGGGTCCAGCCCGTCCCAACGCAGCGGATGATTATGACTGCGGTGGGCGTACATTACTGCCAGGTTTGATTGACCTGCATACCCATATCACATTCCTGCGAGGCGTTGGTGTCGCACAGGCACACGATCCAATGCAGCTACTTGTGGAGGCCGCTGCGCAGGCCAATCGCTACCTACGCTACGGTTTCACTACTATTCGGGACTGCGGCAGTATCGACCGCAGCGCCAACTATGTCAGGCAGCTCATTGACCGCGGGCTCATGGCAGGACCGGATATTCTGGCCTGCGGCCAGACGCTGATGCCCAGCGTCACCGCCAGCACCGGCGTGGGCGACATCACCCATTACTGCGACGGCGCGGAGGAGTTCCGCAAGGCGGTACGGGAGGAAGTGGCTGCGCAGGCAGATTTTATCAAAATCTACGCATCCGGCTCTGCTTTTTCTCCTACCGGCGTGCCCAAGCACCCTATCATGACCATTGAAGAGATCCGGACAGCTGTGAATACAGCGCGTGCTAATGGCCTCTATGTGGCGGCGCACTGCCATGCTGATAGTGCCATCCGTGACTGCGTGCAGGCAGGTGTCCGCACCATTGAGCACGTCACCTATCTCAGCGAGGCCACCACGGATCTGCTGCTGGCATCGGAGGACTCCTATCTGGTGCCCACGCTGGCAGCCATGTATGTCAGTCAGACGGATCCTCAGGAGCGCTCGTTCTGGCTGGCACGCCTGACCCCCATGCTGGAGGATTGCGCTAAGGCCATCGGCTATGCCTATCGTGCCGGGGCACTGATTGGTTTTGGCACAGATTCTGCACCTATGTCTCCCCAGTACGATACCGGCGTAGAGTTCCGCTTCCGCAGGGAGTACTGCGGCATGGAAAATATGGACATTCTGCTGCAGGCTACAAAAAACAGCGCCCAGATCGCGGGACTTTCCGATGTGGGCGAGATCAAACCGGGGATGAAGGCTGACCTGATTTTGGTGGATGGAGACCCTGTGGCGGAACTGTCTGCCATGTATGTCCCACCGGTACAGGTGTGGAAAAACGGCATCGCCCGCAAATAAAAATAGGAGGAACGAACCATGAAGATCGAAGCAAAACTGGAAGAACTGGGCCTGACGCTGCCCGCAGCGCCCACGCCCATGGCCAATTACGTCACCTGCCGTCAAGTGGGAAACCTGCTGTTTTTCTCCGGCGCTGGTCCCTTTGAGGAAGGCAAGCCCGTAGTGTTCGGCAAAGTTGGCGACGAACTGACCCAAGAACAGGGCTATGCCGCCGCACGGCTGACTGGCTTGAACCTGATTGCACAGCTGAAAAAGGAACTGGACGATCTGGATCGCATTAAGCAGTTTGTAAAGGTGCAGGCATTTGTGGCATCCGCACCGGACTTCATGGCTCAACCCGCTGTGATGAACGGTGTCTCCGACCTGTTTGTGGAGGTATTCGGCGAAAAAGGCAAGCACGCTCGTACTGCCGTGGCTGTGCCGCAGTTGCCCTTCAACATCCCCATTGAAGTGGAGATGATCGTTGAGGTGGAAGAATGAAGACCAGTCGGCGGGTACCACATTGTGGCGCAAAAGCCTTTTGATGAGTCTATTGTGGCAGCTACAGCAATCAGTTATTCTGTGACCCGCCCGGACGGTTATTTGGCTACTACTGCGAAGAACTTCGAAAGTCGTGCGTCGTATATGCTCCCTCTATGAGAGACAGCGAAAGAATAGACTGTCAATCGTGGAGGGAGCATATCAGCGCATGCGAATCGAGCCTGCTTCTTTGTTGGTGAACTCTATATCTCCAGCATTCCTTGCAACTCCGCGCTGGCGGCTTTTTTATTCTTATCGAAGGTGTGGGTATAGATATCCAGCGTGGCGGAGAGCTGGCTGTGGCCGAGGATACCCGCTACCGTTGCCATGTCCGCACCGCCCGCGATTATCAGGCTGGCAGCGGTGTGGCGCAGGCTGTGGATATTGAGCTGCTCTCGGTCGATATCCCGCCATTGCAGGGCGCAGCATTCGCCGCGCCGCATCCCCGTGGCAATGATAAGCTTGAAGTATGTCTCATACTTGATGCTCTCATTTTCCAGTGCGGCGATGATTTTCTGCGCCGTTTCTTCGTCGGCAATCTTTTTCCCTGTTTTCTTACCTGCGTAGCGCGACATGGAAGTGGTGACAGAACACCTATTTCCATGGAATATGTTTTCTCTCGAAAACAGGACTTTTTCTTTACTTTTTGCCAATTTAATCTGTGGGTCACGGTGTGGGACAGTTTTGACCCACACCGTGACCCACACGCGGAAATGCGCAGAAAGGGCGAAAAAGCACGGGAGAGGAAGTTCAGCTTCCTCTCCCGTGCTTTTATCGCTTTCGGCATTTACATCACCTGTGCCATGAAGCTGCCCATGGCCTGCGCGGCTTCGTCTTGCTTTTGCCGCGTGGCGTGGGTGTAGGTGCGCAGGGTGAAGCCCGCGTCGTAGCGACGTAGCATACTGCTGACGGTTTTCGCATCCACGCCATTTTGCAGAACTAACGCAGCGAATGTGTACCCTTACGCAAAGTTCTTCCTATGGAACTTGTACGAACGCCATCCAAGTGATATACTTTTTGAAACGCCCCGGAAAGGACTGAGTGTATGGACCGCGCTGCCGACTTGTGGACCTTGGTCAGCAATTTAAAAAATGCCGCTTATGATGAACCGGTACATATTCTGCAAATGCTGGGCGATAAGCTTATCAATGATTGCCGCATCGAGGTCTTTGGCGTGACCGTTGAGCCGCTATGGGTAGAGGCCTATTGCTATGACGAAACGCATTTCCCCGACTACAATACCCATCGCAGCCGCAAGCAAAAAAACCGGTTTGGACAGATGTATTTCCATGAGCGAGGCTACGGCGGTGTGGATATTTGCTTATCAAATTCGGAGGATCTCTGCCTGTCCTTTCTGCTGAAGGCTACTCTCGCCAACGGGCACTTTCTGACACAGACACAGCTTCCGCGCGTGTTGTTGAGCACCGGCAAAACGAAAGCGGACTTCGAGCATCTGGAGGACATACTCCACCCTGCGAACGCCCGTCACACCATCTGCCACACGACCCGTGTGAACTTGACCAAACCCTGTTACAGCGACGCCCCGCTGACCTCATTTGCGCTGGACGCAATTCCCAAGTATGATTTCCGGTTCGCCCGGAAAAACCTTCGCGAGAATGTACGGGCGTACCTGCTGGCCTATATGGCCGCGCATCCAGACTGTACCGAACAAGAATGCAGGGCAGAGTGCCGCCGTGTGTTCGGATGGGTGCCCAATCTGGTGCGGACATGGGTGCACAACTGATGTGCAGCTTGTTATTGCTCCGGCTGCCGCAGGAACAGCACACCCAGGGTGCCGGGGCCGCAGTGTGAGGACACAGTGCAGCCAGCCTGAGTGACGAATACCTCCTGGAAGGGTGCCAGTTCCCGTACCAGCTTCGTCAGCTCCTGTAGGGTGGTCTCCGCCACCTCGCCGGAGTGGGTGATGAAAGCGTGATCAGCCACAACTGTCTTATCCGCCAACCGTTCGGTGATATACTGGCGGTACACCTTTTCCATGGCGCCGCGGTACTTTTTGCAGACTGCCAGCTTGCCCTCCCGCATTTCAAGACAGGGCTTCAGCTTCAGCATATTGGCGCCCAGCGCCGTCACGCCGCTGCAGCGGCCGCCCTTCCACATAAACTCCAGTGTGTCCAGTACGAAGCTGGTGTCGCTGCAGGGTGCCAGGCGGCGCAGCTCCGCGGCGATGTCCGCCGCCGCCATACCGCTGTCCCGTAGCTTGGCCCCCTGTAGTGCCAGCAGCCCGCCGCCGGTGGAGAGCTGGCGGCTGTCCACCACGTGGATCTGTCCCTGGCCCGTCAGCTCCTGTGCCGCCAGCACTGCGTTCTGGCAGGTGCAGGACAGCTCCGAGCTGATGTCGATGTGGACGATGTCATAGCCTTCCGCTAAAAGCGGGGAGAAAAATGCCTTGAACGCTTCTGGACTGATCGCTGTTGTTTTGGGCAGGGTGCCGTTCCGGCGGTAATCGGTGTACAGCTCCGCCGAGGTGTAGTTTCCGTCATCAGGGAAGACACGTCCGCCACTCTGGATAGTCAGGGGTATGGTGCGGATATGGAAGCGCTCCAGCAGCTGGGGCGTCAGGTCACAGGTGCTGTCGTAGGTGATGCAGACAGGTCTGGGCATGGGGTGTTCCTCCTATTTTTCCTATGGTAACGGCAGTATACCGAAGAAACCTCAACGTAAGCTCAAAAAATCTCAATTTTTGAGAACAGGTGTGATAAAATCCAAAAAAACACAAGGGAGGGACAGCCATGTTCCGCATTTTGGTGGCCGAGGACGATGACAACGCCAGATTTCTGATGTGCGAGGTGCTGCGGCGTGCCGGGTACGAGCCGTGCCCTGCGCGGGACGGTGTGGAGGCGCTGGAGGTGATGGAACACTACCAGTGTGATCTGGCGGTGGTGGATATCACTATGCCGCGGATGGACGGCATCACCTTCACCCAGACGCTGCGGGAGGGGAACTGCGATCTGCCGGTGCTGATGGTGACGGCCCGCGTGACCCAGGAGGACAAGCGCCGGGGGTTCCGGGCGGGGACGGATGACTATATGGTCAAGCCAGTGGACGAGGAGGAGATGCTTTGGCGTATCGAGGCCCTGCTGCGGCGGTATTGCAGCCGGGCAGACCGACGCTTGACGGTGGGCACCACGGTGCTGGACCGCGGCTCCCTGCAGGTCATCACTCCGCAGAGTACGTGGCAGCTGTCCGCTAAGGAGTTTTTGCTGCTGTATAAGCTGCTGTCTTACCCCCGGACGCTTTTCACAAAACGGCAGCTTATCGACGACATATGGGATCTGGACAGTGATGTGGACGAGCACACTGTGGAGGTTTACATCTCCCGACTGCGAGAGAAATTCCGGGACAACCCGGACTTCGAGCTGCGGACGATTCGGGGATTTGGCTATATGGGGATGCCCCGGGAGGACGGCAATGGCCAGAAATAAGGTGAAAAAAGAAAAGCCGCCTGTCCGGCTGCTGGGCACCATGTTCCTGCTGGTGCTGGGGCTGGTGGCGGTGTATGTGGGGATGGCGTTGGGGATATTTACACTGGTGCAGAGGCTGGTGCATCTGGAGGACGCCAGCTATACGCTGCTGTGGCCCATCCTCATCCTTTCGGTCAGCGCCATCCTGGGCGTACTGCTGGCCATATTCATTTTCCGTGGGTATCTGGCGCCGCTGTCACGGTTGATGCAGGCCACGCAGTCGGTGGCGGAGGGCGATTATACCGTGCGGGTGGATATGCGGGGCGCCCGGGGCGAGGTGGCGGAATATATCCGCAGCTTTAATAAAATGGCGGAGGAACTGTCCAGCGTGGCGCTGCTGCGAATGGACTTTGTGAATACCTTTTCCCACGAGTTCAAAACGCCGCTTATCTCCATCCGGGGATTTGCCAAGCTGCTGCAAAACGACGACCTGACATCGGAGCAGCGGCGGACCTATACAGACACCGTGGTGCAGCAGTCCGAACGACTGGCTGCCATGAGCACCCACGTTCTGGAGCTGGCCCGGTACGAAAACACCGAGATCGTGTCCGACAAGACGCTGTACAGCCTGGATGAACAGCTCCGCCGGTGTGTGCGCCAGCAGGAGAGGGAGTGGCTGAAAAAGAGCCTGACCGTGGAGGGAGACCTGGATCCGGTGGACTATTACGGCAATGAGGAGCTGGTGGAGCACATCTGGTCTAACCTGCTCTCCAACGCTATCCGGTTTACGCCCGCCGGCGGGCAGATCACCGTGGTGCTGCGGCGGGGTGAGGGAGAGATCACCGTGTCTGTCTCCGATACGGGTATCGGTATGGACGAGGAGACACAGCGGCACATTTTCGACAGGTTCTACCGGGCTGCGCCATACCCGGATGACCGGGGCAACGGCCTGGGCCTCTCCATTGTCCGCCGGGTGGTAACGCTGTGCGGCGGGAGGGTGACGGTGTTCTCCCGCCCTGGAAATGGCTCCACATTTACCGTGACGCTGCCCGCAGAGGAATAACGGTGCGATCCGCCGGATAGTGATGTGTATAAAAAGGCACCTTTGGTTAAACAAGCACCCGCCGCACAAAAGGGAACGACCGCCCATTCGGCGGTCGTTCCCTTTTATCGTGGGGTGGGACAGGCCCCCTGAAATGCCGGAAGCCCGGCCCGGCACAAGGCCGGACCGGGCCCCGGCGCTGGAGGGGACCAGCACCCTTCGCTGAGAGGTCCAGGGGGGGTAAACGCACAAAACGCGGGGAATGTCAGTACAGGGGAATTACGTTATCACTGTGTTATGCTGTGTCAGCCGTTACTTGGCAGCCTTCTTGGCTTCCTTGGCGGCCTTGTCAGCCAGGTAGTACATACCGGGAGTGTTGTAGTACTCCTTCTGCAGGTCCTTCACCTGCTTGCACATCAGCAGCAGGCCGATCATGTTCAGGATGACGATAATAGCCATGAAGCCGTCGGTGATCATGTACATGGTGGTCACGTTGGAGAACGCGCAGGCGATGCCGATGAACAGGGGATACATAAACACCCAGATCTTGGAGAACTTACGGCCGAACAGGATCTCAGCCTGGATCTGGCCGAAGAAGCCGGCGGAAATGATCGTGGAGAACACGAACATGAACACCGTAATGGCGACGAAAATGGCGCCGAAGTTACCGAACACGGACTGGAAAGCAGCCAGGGCCAGCTGGCCGGAGCTCAGACCCTCCTGGGTCCACACGCCGGAGGCCAGAACAGCCAGGGCGGTGATGGTGCAGATAACGATGGTATCCATGAAGACTTCGAAGATACCGAACTGGGCCTGACGGATGGGGTGATCCGTATCGGCGGTGCAGTGACCGGCGATGGTGGAGCCTACGCCCGCCTCATTGGAGTACACGCCGCGGGCAGCGCCCCAACGGATAGCAGCCATGATGGTGGCGCCGGCGAAGCCGCCCACAGCGGCGTGGCCGGTGAAGGCATCCTGGAAGATCATGCCAAAAACAGCGGGGAGCTCGCCCACATGGGCGAAGATGATGACCAGAGCGCCCAGCACGTACAGGCAGGCCATGACGGGCACCAGGATGTCGGTGACGCTGGACACGCGCTTGAAGCCGCCGGCCAGGATAACGCCCACCAGAACGGCGATGATGATGCCGGTGACGGTCTGGTTTGCGCCGAAGACGTTGAACTGCTCAGCAGCGGAAACGCCCTGAGAGGCCAGGGAGGGGACCAGCTCGATCATGAAGAAGAAGGCGTAGCCGATGCCGAACACGACGCCGATCTTCTTGCCCAGACCGCGCAGGTAGTAGGCGGGGCCACCGACCCACTCGCCCACGTCGTTCTTACGACGGTACTTGATGCCCATCGCGACCTCGCAGTACTTGGTGCACATGCCGAAGATAGCCAGGATCCAGATCCAGAACACAGCGCCGGGGCCGCCCAGGGCGATAGCCACGGGCACGCCGACGATGTTGGAAGCGCCGACGGCGCAGGCCAGGGCCGCGAATGCGGCGGAGATGGGACGGACCTTGCCCTCTTCCTTCTTGGCGAACATCTTGCCGAAGGTCTGGCTCATGGCGTAGCCGAAGTGGCGGATCTGGGGGAAGCCCAGATAGATGGTCAGGAACAGACCGCCGCCGCCGATGAGGATCAAAATGGGAATGCCCCAGAACCAGTTACCAAAATCTTGAATAGCTTGCAGTATAACCATACTTTTCTCCTTTCACGCGAAACAATAGGTGATTTTCTCTGCGATTGCGCTTGTGCGTTTTGCGTTTTGTGCTTGGTGCGTTTTGTGCGTTTTGACAGGGTCTCTCAGCGTAGGGAGGGATAGCTCAGCTCAGCAGACGCTTCACCGCTTCATAGGTGATGTTGGGAACATTTTGGAACGTCTGCCGCATATCCACGCGCTCGGTGAGCATATGTCCGTCGCGGCCGAAGGTACCGATATTGACAACGGGGACGTCGATCTGACGGATCTTATCCACCGGGTGCGTGTATTTCACGCCGTACTGGGGCATGTTCGTCTCCAGCGCCTGGATGGCCAGGGTGTCGTCGCACACGGCCATAAAGCTGGAGTCGGAGATGTAGGGGTAGAACATACGGGTCTTGATCTGGCGCTGGGCCTCGGGCCGCACCACCTCGATGGCGCTCTCCACCGCGTCCAGCAGTGCCTTTTCCTTGGCCGTGCGGCCGGTCATCTCGATACGGGCACTGAAGATGGAGCCGAAGAACACCACCACGGCGGGGGACTTGTCCTCAGACCACTTCCATGCCTCCTGCACCACACGCAGGCCGAACAGCCGCAGATCCAGCTCAGGATCGTCCTCATGCAGCTTCACGGTGAACTCGTGAATGGCTTTCTTGAAGGCCTCGCCGTGCACGGCGGCCAGCTCGTTATAGAACTCGTTCCAGGTGTAGACACGGGTCTTCCAGGGCAGCTGATGGAAGTCCACCTTGCTCAGCTCGCAGAAGCGCTTGTACTGGGCATTCAGGTACTCCACCGTCTCGTCGAAGGCCTCCACAGCCATCTGCTTGCTCTTTTCCAGCACGATGGAAGGACTCCAGCCGTGGGTGAAGAAGTTGTAGTAACCGAAGGCCGTCAGCGCCGTCTGCACGGTGTAGGGGCCCTTGGTGTCCATCTGCTTCAGAGAGATGGGCGGGATGGCCACCTCACCCTGTGCGATGTCACACAGGTCAGTGTTCAGGGACATCTTGCGCGTGATGTTGGCCAGCACCAGGTTGGGGTCCAGCGCGCTGAAGGCCTGGCCCACATGGGCCTCCTTGCCGAACACGGCGAAGCAGGGCAGCAGCTTGCCGATGCTGCCGTAGTAGATGTAGCGGTTCTCGTCGCCGGGGGCGTAGTTGGTGGAGTAGTCCGCGTTGATGCACGCCACATACTCGAAGTGCTCCTTCTCCTTCAGCTCCTCCAGCAGGTCCAGGGCGGTGATGATGCCCTTGGAGTTGTCCTCCTCGTCGCACTCGCCGATAGCCAGCAGGTTGCCGTCCAGCTCCTCGGGATGCTCAGAGAAGTACTGGATCAGGTACATATGGCCTGCCACACCGGACTTCATATCCAGCGCGCCGCGGCCGAACAGATACTCGCCGGACTCGATATCGTCAATGACCTCCTGGGGCAGCACGAACGTCTCGCGCAGCTTGGCGGGCAGCTCCTCGCAGCGGAACGCGTACTCGCGGATGGTGCCGAAATCGTCCACGCCCACGGTGTCGATGTGGCCGATGAGGATGACCGTGCGGTTGGAATTGCCCTTGGTGCCCTTCACATAGGCCAGCGTGCTGTGCCGCACCACAAAGTCGTTCTTGGTCTGGAAGCACTTGACCTGCTCGGGATGTGCCTGGAAGTAGGGCAGGGACATATAGAAGTCCTGTATATAGCGGGCCACGGCGCTCTCGCCGCCCGGTTCCTTGTTGATGCTGGGGATGGCGACCATCTCTTCCGTCAACTGCTTGACCTTGTCAAAAGAATTTAATTTCATGTCTTAGCTCCTTTGTTATGCTGCGCGTATCAGTCGCGGTGATATCTCTCGATGCCGGCCATATAGGTGTTCAGCACCTGGATGTCCTTGATGTCGTTTTCGGGAATGTGGAAGATGTCGCGGTCGATGACCACCATGTCGGCGAACTTGCCGGCCTCGATGGTTCCCATCAGGTCCTGATCGCCGTTGGCGTAGGCCACGTTCTTGCTGTACATACACACCGCGTCATACACGGATACCTTCTCGTTGGGGTGATAGCCGCCCACGGGATAGCCGTCCATATCCTGACGGGTCACGGTGGCGTAGATGCCGATCCAGGGATTGAAGCTCTCCACCGGTGCGTCGGAGCCGCCGGCCATGATCAGTCCCGCGTCCAGATACGTCTTCCAGGGATAGCTCAGCACGGCGCGTTCCTTGCCTACGCGCTCCTCGATCCAGTGCAGGTCGGTCATCAGGAACGTGGGCTGGATATCCAGCACGATCGGCAGCTTCTTCATGCGCTCGATCAGCTCCGGCGTGGCCATCTGGGCGTGGATGATGCGGAAGGGGAGACGCTTGGCCTGCTCCTCCGGCGTCATGCCGTCCTTCAGCCCCTGCTCAAGGCAGTACTCCACCGCGTCCAGAGTGACCTCCAGCGCCTTGTCACCGATGCAGTGGGTGGCGGGCTGCAAGCCGTGGCTGTATGCCTTGTACATTCTCTTGGCCAGGTCCTCTGGGCTGATGACCAGAATGCCGGTGTTGCCGGGATCGTCCGCGTAGTCGGTGTACAGCTTGGCGGAACGGGAGCCCAGGGAGCCATCAGAGAAGCTCTTGAAGCTGCCCATCCGTGCGGCACGATAGGGATCATTCCGCTGCTCGGGTGTCAGGTTTTCCGGGTCGAACATATAGTCCAGGCACACGGCCATACGCACCGGCAGCTCGCCGCGGTCGCTGCGGGCCACATAGTCGGCGAAGTCCTCGTCATAGTGCCAGATCTCCGCGGCGTAGGTGTGCATCATGGTCACGCCCAGGCTGGAGGCCAGCGCCAGACCCTTCTTCATGCACTTCTCACGGGTGGCGGGCACCAGGAACGGGTCGGGGATCAGATTGTCGTAGATCTTGGAGGCCTGCTCACGGAAAATGCCGTTGGGATTGCCGTCAGCGTCCAGCTCCACCAGGCCGCCGGGGCCGTACACGTAGCCGTTGGTAATGTTGGCCTTCTCCAGCGCCATGGTGTTGGCCACTGCTGTATGCAGGCACACGCGCTTGATGACGATGGGGTGATCGGTGCTGGCCTCGTCCAGGTCCAGACGGGTGGGCAGCCGGTCCTCGCAGTCCTTCCACTTGGACTGGTCAAAGTTGGAGCCCTTGATCCACTCGCCCTTGGGCGTCTCCGCCGCGCGGTCACGCAGCAGCTGCAGTGCCTCGGCGCGGGAGGTGGCGCCGCCCAGGTCCACCGTGGTATAAGTCTGGCAGAAAGCGAAGAAGTGCAGGTGGGAGTCGCCCATGCCGGGCAGCACAGTCTTGCCCTGCAGATCAATGCACTTCGCACAGTCAAAGCGCTCCAGCGCCTCTTCCTTTGTGCCCACATAGGCAAATTTGCCGTCCTTCAGCACCACTGCTTCCTTGCAGACGCCCGGCGCTTCCATCGTGTAGATCTTGCCGCCATAAAACAACGTATCAGCTTTGACCTTCATTTTGTACACCTCTCCAATTTCAACGTAGTATTATTGTGATTTTGTACAGTTTTGCGTACGTAAGGTTTACCTTAGTTGCCATTATAACGGAAAATGGACCGGGTGGCAATTTGCCGCCTGTTCCCCCTGCGGAACAATTTGTGCAAATTATGTTTCCTGAACGGAACGTTTGTTGACATATTTGACGTATTTTGCTATAATCGTTAAAAACCAGCGAAAAAATGAGCCTGAATTGATTTTGAGGAAAGCACCTATGGACACTGCAAGAGAAAATATCACAAGAGAAGTCGGCAGCCGCATCCGCTACGCCCGCAAAAGCCGGGGTATGTCGATGGACGAGCTGGCTCAGGCCATCTACAAGACCCGTTCGGCCATCTCCAAGTACGAGAACGGACAGATCTCCGTGGATATTGCCACGCTTTACGACATCGCCAACGCCCTGAAGGTCAGCATCTATGATCTGCTGTACCGCAATACACCGGATATTGACCAGGAGTACAACGCGGAGGTGCCCGCCTTTTTCCGGGAGGTCTCCCAATTATATATGTACTTCTTCGACGGCCGGGTCAACCGCGCCCAGTGCACCGTGATCGATATATTCCCCACGGATGAGAGCAGCACGGCCGAGGTGCTCATGTACATGAACATCAAGGACCTGGCCCACTACCGGGTCTGTGAGAGCACCTACCACGGCACCCTGACCCACTACGAGGCGTTCAGCGCCATGCTGTTCCAGAATGACGATATGCCCATGGACAAATACCAGATCGGCATTCCCCAGCCCTATATGGACGACGACCGGAAGTGGGTGCTGACCTATGGCATCTCCTGCCGCCCGCTGATGCCCTCCGCCGCCAAGCGCCTTCTCAGCAAAACACCGCTTTCCATCGACAAGGCGCTGGTCCAGGAGCTGAAGATATCCAAGGAGGATATCCGCCTGATGAAGCATTATAATATGTTCGTCATGGTGTAGCCGGCATCGCCTTCTGTATATGTATGAACAGTCTTATCCGAAAAGGACGCCCCGGCGTCCTTTTTCCATAGGGAAACGCGTTTTTTGAAAAAATTTTCGGTTTTCCTGTCCGCATTTGCTCCGCTGCGCCGTTTACAGAGTGAAGACGCAGGACGGAGACACACTGCCGTCCGCACACAGCTGCAGCGCAGAAGGGAGGAGGGGCCGTGCTGCTCTATACCCAGACCATAGAGGATCCTCGGCAGGCCCAATTGTTTGAGGACGTATATACCGCCTGCCGGGGCCGCCTGCTGGCGCTGGCCCGCCGGAAGCTCTGCGGCGGCGCGGAGGCCGAGGACGCAGTGCACCAGGCGTTTCTGGCACTGGCGGAGCACTTCCCGCGGCTGTGCCGCCTGCCCCGCCCCCAGCTGGAGGCATATCTGGTGGTGGTCACGGAGCGTAAGTGTATCGACTGCCTGCGGCAGCAGGCCCGCCGTGACGGCGTGCCCTTTGACGAGAACACCGTTCTGGTCACGCCGCCGCCTTGTGGCGACCCGGTGGCCGACGCTATGGGCCGCCTGCCGCCCCGCAGCCGAGAGGCGCTGCTGCTGCGCTACGGCTGCGGCTACAGCACCCGTGAGACGGCGTCCCTGCTGGAGCTGTCCTTTGCCGCGGCCCAGAAGCTTCTGCAGCGGGCCAAGGCCGCCCTGCGTACAGAACTGGAAAAGGAGGGCATATCTGTATGAGCATTCTGCTCAATGATGAAGCGCTGTGCTGCGGCGCGCGCCGACTGGCGGTGCAGCTGGCGGCGGCACTGCCGGCGCCGGAGGATGGATTTTCCCCGGCCTTTCAGGCGGACATGACGGCGCTGACGCGCTGTGTGACCCGCCGGCAGGCGGTCCGACGATGGGGCCGACGCGCGGCGGCGGCCGCTCTGACGGCACTGCTGACCTTCGGCGCGGTGCTGGCGGCCAGTCCGGTGGCGCGGGCGGCGGTAAGCCGCTGGTTCGTGCAGATAACGGAGCTGGTGACAGCCTACCGCATCACCCCGGCGGATGCCGGGGACACGGTGCAGGACTACACCCCCACCGCCCCGCTGGGCTATGTCCTGTCGGGCGACTTTACCGGCAGGGAGAACGGCATCCGGGTCATGCGCTGGACGTCCTCACAGGGCGATCTGCTGTTTGAGGCCGTGCCCATGACCGGCGACGAGCCCATCAGCGTGGAGCTGCGAAGCAACAGCACCGGCGGCCTCTCCTCCACGGAGACGGGGCAGCGTCCCACGGGCGGGGCGGGCGAGCCGGAGGACTACGAGACGGAGAATGTGACCGTACATGGCCTGTCCGCCCGGCTATACCGCATATTACCCGCAAAGGGCGCCTCTCCGCAGGTGCAGCACGGCTGCGGCCTGTGGTTCTATCGGGGAAGCGACCCCGTGCATTTCCATCAGGTGTCCATCCCGGAGGGCGCTGCGGCGCTGGTGTGGGTGGACGAGCGAGCCAACTGCCTGTTCCTGCTGATCGGCGGTCAGTCCCGGCAGGAGCTGGTGTCCACGGCAGAGAGCATGTATGAGAGCGAAAGGAGCTAAGACCATGAAAAAAATCACCGTTATCGCGTGCCTGCTGGCGCTGCTGACGCTGAGCGCCTGCGGCGCACAGACGCTGCCCGCCGATGAAGGCGACGTGCCGCCGGTGGAGGGCATTTCCCAGACGCAGGAGGACGGGCAGACCGGCACGAAGGTGGTCTATATCCCCATGTGGATGCAGGACTACTCCGTGGTGTACTACGACGCCCACCTGAACCGCACTGTGGAAAGCGGCGGCGACCTGACCGAGGAGGAGATCAACAGCCGGGAGGACATCTTCCCGGAGGAGATGTACACCATAGCGGCGGAGCCCAACACCAAGGTGGAGTATGACCTCCACGGGTTTATCCAGAATATCTACTACCGGGGCGGCGACGGGAAGTATTACCTTGACCCGGCCACCGCTGCCGCCATGCAGCCCTGATGCGCTGAGTGCAAAGGCCCGCCCCGCAGGGGCGGGCCTTTTTGTACCTCCTTATTGCTGTGCCAGCGCTGCGGCCACAAAGCCGCGGAACAGGGGATGGGGCCGGTCCGGCCGGCTCTTGAACTCCGGGTGGAACTGGCACCCCACGAACCACGGATGGTCCGCTATCTCCACCATCTCCACCAGACGGCCATCCGGCGACGTACCCGCCACCCGCAGGCCCACGGCCTCCAGCTCCGGCCGGAACACGTTGCTGCACTCATACCGGTGACGGTGGCGTTCCCATATCTCCCGCTGGCCGTAGGCCTCCCGGGCCTTTGTTCCCTCCGCCAGCACGCAGGGATACTTGCCCAGCCGCATGGTGCCGCCCTTGGCGGTCACGCCCACCTGGTCCGGCATCAGGTCGATGACCGGATGTGCCGTCACGGCGCTGAACTCTGCGCTGTGGGCATCCGCCCACCCGGCTGCGTGCCGCGCAAATTCGATGACCGCGATCTGCATCCCCAGGCAGATGCCCAGATAGGGGATACCCTTCTCCCGCGCGTACTGTGCCGCCAGGATCATCCCCTCAATGCCCCGGTCACCGAAGCCGCCGGGCACCAATATGCCGCTGCACCCGCAGAGCGTTTCCGTGAGGTTTTCCGCCGTCAGGTGCTGTGAGTCCACCCACCGGATGTCCACCTGTGCGCCGCAGGCGGTCCCCGCGTGGAACAGCGACTCCGCTACGCTGAGATAGGCGTCGTGCAGCTCCGTGTATTTGCCCACCAGCGCGATGGTCACATGATGCTGCTCCGCCGCGTGTATCTGCGTCACCAGCTCTTGCCAGTGCCGCATATCCGGCTCGCCGGCGCCCAGTCCCAGCATACGGCACACCACCCGGCACAGCCCCTCCCGCTCCAGCAGCAGGGGCACCTCATACAGGGTGGACGCCGTCAGGTTGGGGATGACGCAGTCCTCACTGACATTGCAGAACAGTGCGATCTTCTTCCGCATGTCCTCCGGCAGCGGGCTGTCGGTGCGGCACACCAGGATATCCGGCTGGATTCCCACGCTCAGCAGCTCCTTCACGGAGTGCTGTGTGGGCTTGCTCTTCAGCTCGCCGCTGCCGGGGATGGAGACCACCAGCGGCACGTGGATATACAGCACGTTTTCCCGTCCCTGCTCCGCCGCTACCTGACGGATGGCCTCCAGATACGGCTGGCTCTCGATGTCACCCACCGTGCCGCCGATCTCCGCGATGACCACGTCCGTCTGTCCGTCATCCATGGCGTACAACCGCCGCTTGATCTCGTCGGTCACATGGGGGATGATCTGCACCGTGCCGCCCAGATAGCCGCCCTGCCGTTCCCGGTTCAGCACCGACCAGAAGATCTTTCCGGAGGAAACGGAGCTGTCGCCGGTCAGCGCCTCATCCACGAAGCGCTCATAGTGTCCCAGGTCCAGATCCGTCTCCGCGCCGTCGTCGGTGACGAACACCTCGCCGTGCTGGTAAGGGCTCATGGTCCCCGGGTCTACATTCAGGTACGGATCGAACTTCTGGTTTCGCACCCGCAGACCGCACTGCTTCAGCAGCCGGCCCAGCGATGCCGCGCAGATGCCCTTTCCCAGCCCGGACACCACGCCGCCGGTCACAAAAATATACTTCATCCCGCCATCTCCCCTGTAAAAAATATGCTCCGATGGTACACCCCCATACCTCCGCTGTCAACGGTGCAAAACGCAGATATTTCACCGGAATTATCATATAATATATAGAATTAGGGAGAAATTGTTGCAGAAGCGAAAGTTCTTCTTGCATTGGCGGGCGGATGGTGGTATGGTAGTATTGGACTCACCTTAGGGGAGGTTCCTCACAGGAAAAAATAAGCACCCGGAGGCTTATGCCTCCGGGTGCTTCTGCTTATGTCTCGTCGGTGATCTCACCGCCGGACGCTTCCCGCCGGACCACCTTGATCTCGCAAGTGCGGTGGTTGTCCACCCGCGTCACCAGCACGTCCAGATCCTGGCAGCTGAACCGGTCGCCTACCTCAGGAACCCGGTCGCACTGCTCCATCACCCAGCCACTGACGGACGTCATCTCCGTCTCCTCGTTCAGATGGAAGAACTCGGCAAAATCGTCAAAGTCCATGGCCGCGTCCACCAGATAGGTGTCCTTGTCCACCTTGCGGATAAAGACCTCCTCCTCGTCGTGCTCGTCCCAGATCTCGCCCACCAGCTCCTCCAGAATGTCCTCCATGGTCACGATGCCGCAGGTGCCGCCGTACTCATCCACCACCACGGCCATCTGGGTCTTGGCCAGCTGCAATTTTTTCAGCAGCAGACTGATGGGCTCGTTTTCCAGCACGAACATGACCGGGGAGAGTATTTCTTCCAGCGGCTTGTCCGTCACGCCGCAGCCCACATAAAAGTCCTTCTGGTGTATGGTGCCGATAATATGGTCGATGTCCTCCCGATAGATCAGCAGCCGGGAATACTTTGTCTGGGTGAACAGGTCCGCCACCTCTTCCTTGGTGGCGTCCACCGGCAGTGCCGCCAGGTCCACCCGATGGATGAGGATGTCCTGCGCCTCCTGCTCGGAAAAGCCGATGGCGTTCTTCAGCAGGTCGCCCTCGTCCTTGTCGATGCTGCCCTCCTGCTGCACCTCATTCACCAGCATCAGCAGCTCCTCCGGGGACATTTTGTTGTCCCCATCCAGATGGAACATCCTGGCCAGCAGCTTTTTCCACAGGGAGAACAGCGCGTTCAGCGGCATCAGCAGCCAGATCAAGCACCGCAGAAACGGTGCGGCTGTCATGGCCCAGTTCTCGGCGCAGTCCTTGGCGATGCTCTTGGGGGAGATCTCGCCGAAGATCAGCACCACCACCGTTACCACGATGGTGGACAGCGTAGCGCCGGCATCGCCGAAGCTTTTGACGAACAGTGCCGTGGCCAGGGATGCCATGGCAATGTTCACGATGTTGTTGCCGATGAGAATGGTGGACAGCAGCTTGTCATAGCGCTCCAGCAGCCGGCACGCCAGCGCGGCCCGGCTGTTGCCTTTTTCCGCCAGCATTTTCAGCCGCGTGACATTGGCCGAGGAGAACGCCGTCTCCGTGGCCGAGAAATAGGCGGACAGCAGCAGGCATACCGCCATAATAATAATATATGTAGTCGTTGACACGATCAATAGCTCCTTTTTCTGTCATCTGTTTCTGTGATCCGCGCCGGTCTAAAGGCGCAAAAAAGCACGTCTGCCCCGCGTCAGGCGGCGCAGATATGCCGCAAAAAACAGATGGCAGCCCGGCAAGTTCCCGGGATGGTCGCCGCTGTCGGTATCCATATCGCCCCATATCCTCCTTTTTAAGATAAATCCCGCTTATTATATACAAAACCACCCGTCCTGTCAAGTCCGCCCCCTTTCCGGTTATTCCAAGTTTTGTGTGGGATTTTTTAATTTAAGCCCCATTTCGACCGAGCGATTCCTTCCAACTTTTCTGTGGGATTTCAGTTTTAAGCCCCGATTTCGGGCGAGCGACTTCTTCCAACTTTTGTGTGGGATTTCCTCCGAGTAAACGAATTGTATATAAAAAAGGAAGCTGGCATCCAATAGGACACCAGCTTCTCTCCAACCCTCCGAGGATATTTTGTATAATCTTAAACTTACAGTTTGACATGAGTCATTTTTCTTCTTGATAAGGTAAGTTGACCGCGCACATGACAGGTTCATCTTCACTACGGCAAAAGAAACAAATATTCTGCAAGTCCTTGGCTGCACGAATGGTTGCGTATTCGTGCAAGTGCGGCAAATACACATCCAGCCTGTGCTGTTCGTACTTGAAGTGCTGCGGGTCATAGTCCCACACGAAATTTGTGTTCAAAATGGCGACTCGAACCTCTGATTGAAAATGATATTGCGGGTATTTCCAAAAGAGTTCTGCTGATGGGCTTGGCTCATCGTAATAGATGTCTGCAGGTGAATGTCGAGCATAATCAACTTTATCTACAAAAAGTTCACAGTCGTCATTTCCTTTAGCACGATAATATCGGTCAGCAGTTAGAATGCTTGCGTTTTGCTTGATGGCTATTGGGACTTGTTCTTTCAACTCCTCAAAAAACTTTTTCGGGTCATTTATGAATAAAAAACTGGCAGTATCTTTTTTGTAGCACATTTCATCCAAGTACCTATCAGGCAGAAAAGACACCACATGAGGGAATATAGGCATCTTGCCATCATTTATAGCAGCTACTTTCGCTGCGTCGAATGAATAGAAGCACATAGCTGGTGTCAAAAGTGTCGGAATGAAACGCAGATAGTATGTATCCGTTCTGGGGTCATATAAGGTTTCAAGGTGATTTCCCATAGGGATACCGTGTGAATCTTTAACATTCATCCGAGAGTCACCATTCTTTAGGTGGGCGAAAACACATTCTAATTGGTCTCCAGTTACCTTGTCGCCTGTTTTTGAATAATCAACCCAGTTTGCAGCACATCCAAAAGATAGCGTCCTTGTATTAAAGCACTGTTCAATACGCTTTGTAGAACCAAGTCGCATAAGGAGGATAGTTGAAAAATGGCTTTGTAACATAAAAGTTGGTTCTCCTTTCTCGTCCCAATGGTTATTTCAAACTCAAGAACAGCGCCGCCCGACAAGACACCGGGCGGCGTTTTCGTATATTTTATCAGTCTGTTATTGTTAGGGTGACTGATGTAGTTCCGTTATTGATTTTCCCAGCAACCTTGTAAGCTGTGGCAGAGGTCAGATTTGAAAATGTAACCGTTGCGGCGCTTTTTGTGAGAGTCGCATATAAGATAGGCTCGGTTGTGTTTTCCTTCGAATACAGAAACAACTCTACTTCCGCAGACCGCTCCATGTTCTTCGCAGACACAACAATTTTTGTCGTGTTTGTACTGAGAAATTCTTCTGTCTGTTGAGCATCATCGGAAACTGCGTCAAGGCACAACTCAACAGTTTGCACCCCCAAAGCAATGCTTTCTACGCCGGAACTATTTTCGTTTGGCGCGAAAGTGTCAATGTCGCCCGTTTCATTTGATTTGCAGGCAACGAATCCAAGCATTAAGATTAGCACGAAAACTAAGGATAGTGCTTTTTTCATATTAGCGACCTCCTTTGCTAAACACGAATCTGTTCATATCTTTTTCAAAAAGTTCCTACTATGTCATAATCGTACCATGTCTTTCACAATATCGCAAGATTATTTTACTTTTTTGGTATCCTTGCTTTATTCAAAAAAATCCAACAAATTGCAAAAAGTCTCTTGCGCGAACAGAACATTTGTGCTATTCTATGGTCATGGTATACCAAAAGTAAATAGCGTAGTCTTCATCAATTATTTGAATACATTTCCCCGGCACATTATTTTTGATGAATCTGAGAGGTATACCACGATGAAGACTGTGAATCACATTCGACTGACTCCGGATGATATGGAGAAAGTCATCCCCACTCCGCACCTGAATCTGTGCGGCATAATTGAAGATGCCTGCTATAGACCCAAGGCTGGGCATCCTTACTTACTGTTCTCCTGCCATGTGGAGGACTACCGAAATCGAAAATGCCGTTTCTGCGGCAGTACCGCCGTTCACGCACACGGCCAAACAGGAGCTCCGCGCCGCATTCACGATGTCAACAGCGGACGCACGAAGGTCGATATAGACCTGACGGTGCAGCGGTACATCTGTAGCGAATGCGGAAGGTCGTTTTCCCCGCCATCGCCGGACATTATGGAGAGCCGGCATTTGACAAGGCGGCTTTATGACGAAATCAGACATGAGGCGTTTACCAAGCCGCTGAGTACAGTCGCCCTGAAATACGGCTATTCCGACACCATCATCGGCAAAATTTTTGACGAGTATTCCAAAGAGTTGGATTCAGCCCATGGCCCTGTTATCGCTCCCCGCGTATTGGGCATTGATGAAAAGCACATTGTCCATAATATGCGGGCAATCTTTACGGACATTGAAAACCGTGTTCTGCTGGAGATGTGTCCCGACAACAAGAAGGATACCGTCATTGCAACCATTGAGAGCATGGTCGGCTACGACACCAATATCGAGGTCGTAACGATGGATATGTCCTGTGGCTACCGTACTTATGTGCAGGAGTGCTTGCCTAATGCCGCCATCGTCGTGGACAAGTTCCATGTCTGCCAGTCCGTCTATGAGAAAATCGCCAAGGCCCGCAGCAAAATCATGGCCTATATCGGCGCCCTCATCCAAGCGGAGCCGGAGGGCGGCGCAAAGAAGCAGATGATTGCGGTGAGGAACCTCGCCCAGACGAACACCTATCTGTTCAAGTTCAACGCCAAGAATCTCGCCAAGAGTGAGAGGCGTATCAGCGCAATGGCAAATATCTGCGCGACTTTCCCTGAGTTCAACCATCTGCGGCTTATCAAGGAACGCTTTGACCGCATCTACACCGCCCCTGACCGCAGGACGGCGGAGGCATACTGCAAGGAATGGGCGGAGCTTATCCCGCCCTCCGGCTGCCGTCAAATCGAGGCATGGAAGAAGCGGTTCGAGGTGGAGCCGGAGCTGTTTGACGACCTTCGTTCGGCCAAGAACACCCTCACGAGGAAGTGGCACGAGGAAATCTTCAATTACTTTGAACCCAACCGCCGCTTTACCAACGCCGTAACGGAGGGCTTGAACCGGATGGTGGAGGACATGAGCCGCATGGGGAACGGGTACAGCTTTGAACGGCTGCGTGCGCGGGCTCTTTACAGCGACAAGGTTGCGGCTCTCGTTGTCTACACGATGCAGACGGAGAGCGTCCCTGTTGCCGAGGAGCCTTCTTGCGACAAGCCGCCTCACGCGATGGGATATATGTCGTTCCTTTCGTTCTCGAAGCCGAAGGTACACTGGGAAACGGTCTACTCTATGAAGCCGGAGTTTGCGCCGCAGGAAGACTCGCTGCTGGCCTTCAGCAACTATGTCCGTGAGGACGATGACAACGATGAATGCCCGTTGCAGAATGAGGATTTTGCGGCAGAAGAGCAGGAGGTGGAGTAACATGACAATGGCAGAGGTACGGATTGACATGGAGACCACCCTGTACGAGCAGATGGCCGCGCTGTGCGCCAAATTTGGCACCACTGTTGAGGCGATGGCGGTACGGTTCTGCGAAGAGTTCGTGCGGATGGGAACGCCTCCCGTGCCTGAGCCCTATGCATCTATGAGTGTGGAGGACAAAATCGACTTTATTGCTCAAAACATTCTGAGGGAATACAATTCCAGATGACGTGAAAGCCTCGTGAGAGAAGTTCTCACGAGGCTTTTAACATATCTTTTATCTCGAAACCCTTGTGCTGCAACGTGTTTTCGCTTATAATTGCTGTAAGATTAGCAAACGGGAATTCAGGGAGACAATTATGGATAAAACATTTCAGAAGTTTTTGCGGAGTGGAATTGACCTTTCTCCTGTGGGGGTAGAACGTCGTGAAGATAATAACCCTTACTTCTGCACACCGAAAGGTGCCTCTATATTTGGTTGGGCAGGCGTGGATGGTATCCACTTTTGCTTTATACGAGGATTCGGCGGTATGGTCTTTGCTGTCAGTCCCATGAACTCCGCGCCTGATTTTGTTCACCCTTTGTCGAAAGATTTTGCAGACTTTTTGAGGCTGCTTCTTGCCTGCGGCGATGTAGCGGCACTGGAGCAGGCTTGGATGTGGGAGGAAGCACAATTTGAAGCCTTCTTGCGGAATAATCCGCCGACACAAGCACAGCAGGTGGTGTTGTCTGAAGTCGCTGCACGGCTGAAATTGACTCCGATGGAGCATCCGTGGGTGTATCTCAAAGAGCTGCAAGCATCCTTTGATTACGGGAAAATCAAGTATACAGAGGACTACTACGATATTGACATGAACCCTGCGGCAGAACCGACTGCTCCGGAATGGAAAGTCTACTTTGAGGGAAATTTCTGGGGGCATTCGGGAAGAGACCGTGCCGGAGTAGAAATCAAATTGAATAAACACTTTGATTGGGCGGGGCATCATTGGATTATCCCTGCGGTGTATTCTTGCAGCAAGGGGCTGGTCGTGGATTTCTGTATGCGTGCCGAAGCGGAGGACATCCGCAGGTTCATAGCAAAATGGAACCTGACTGCTGAGAATGATTCAGCGGAAAACTTTACGCAGGAACAGCAGATGCAGATGGAGCTGGAAAATCCGCTTGACCTTGATTTCAGCGCCAAAATAGAGCTGAACGGAAAGACACTGCAATCTTCTCACGGCTGTGCAGTAGGCATCATTCCATGCTTGCCGGATGGAGTAGCAAACGAGAAAGTGGCGCAAGCGGCAGCCACGCATTATGGCTTAGTCGACTCCTACGGCTGGATGATTTACAGGGAGTCTTATCTGTGGGGCAGAAAACGCCGCCCTGAAATAAAATCACTTTCCATTACGATGGAGCAGCAGCCGTGCCGCGTACCCGGCCCGCATTTCAAGACGCACGCTCCCGGTGATTCGTTTTCTTTCTCCCATCCGGTCAGCGGAACGGAATACACATTGACTGTGCAGGAGTTGGAAGAACAGGCGATTTCTCAACAACAGTTTGACTCGAATCGTTGGTGCTACCCGACACATTTTACTGCCATGAGCTATACCATTTCTCCTGAACCAGATGATGATATTTCAATCTGCGATTGTGCTGAGGGCGACAGGCCTTTGGAAATCGCCCCATGTGCTGACAGCTATGCGCCGGAGGCCAGAAACGGTATTGTCTGTGTCGGTGTTATCGGTGGCGCGGTTGGCCAAGCCGCAGTTGTGTTCGGAAAGAACGCTCAGGGACATCTACACGCTGTCTGCTCCGCGCTGCATTTTGAACCAGTGGCGGAAGATATTGAATGGCGCGTCGAGTTTCATGTCGCTCAATTTTCAAACAAAACATTCTTACTCATATAACGCTACATACATAAGCCCCCTCGTGAGGTCAATTTTCACGAGGAGGTTCTTTTTCAGGCACCAAGCATACCGCTGCGTAGTGCCTCCACCAGCGGCAGCACCTGCCACTTGGGGATGGTGTACTCGTTGCCATCCAGCAGCAACAGCCAGTATACCTGCCGCTCCAGCAGCAGGGTCTTGTCCGCGTTCCATCGCTTGATGCCGACCTCATAGACGCCATCTCCCGGCAGCTCCACATCGAACCGTCGGCCTTTCGGTGTCTTTGGCGGCCACTGATATTGCAAGAACTTGCGGGCAAAGCGGTACTTGGGGTCTGGACCCACGATGCGGGACACATAGGGATACGCCCGCGTGTTGGGAATATGCGGCACGAATATGGAGTAGCCCCAGTACCAAATGTCATCGTCGTCCTCGCACGGAGGAACATTGTTTCTGTGACTCGTGTCCATCGGAGTTGCCCTCTGCCGCCTACGACTCAAACCCCGGCGGCGTCAGCTTCCGAAGGATTTCCGCCGCTTCCTCGGCGGTGTAGTGATTGTAGTAGGCATCCAGTGGATGCAGTATCTCCTCGTAGCGCAGGGTCGCTATCTCGTAGCCCTCCATATCGCCGAGGTGTTTTGCTTTCTGCTTCAGCAGGCTCAGTTCGTTGGGGCGGATGTCCTCCAAGGGCAATTCGCCTGACAGGATTTTCTCCTGACGCGGCGTGTACGCCGTCCCATACTGAGGTTTGTACTCTACGCTGTCCCTGTCTTTGAAGGAAAAATACGGGTCTTTTCTGCTCATAAAAATCACCTCCTGTTACAGAAAATTCTATAACAGGAGGTCTTAAATTGGTAGCACACGAGAAAAGAAACTCAGGACAACTTTTTTGCACCGTTCCCACACGAAACGATTTAGCTCTCAGCTCCCTGCTTTTTTCCGCCCAACCCACACAAAAGTTGGGATACCCCCCTTTCCGCAGAGCGCGGGGCTGGTTGGACAGCAAAAGGGCTTCCCTGTGGGAAGCCCTTTTGAATGCGCGTGTGCATTACAGCGCCCGCAAAAACTCCGGCTTCAGGTCCCGGCGACCGTCCAGCGCCGCGGCGATCTGCGCCAGCAGCGCCTTCCGGTCGCCGTTCAGTGTGCCCTTCAGCGTCAGATAGTTGCTGGCATGGTTGGCGCGGAACACGGTTCCTTCGCTGTCCACGTGCTGTAAAAACAGCTCTGTTTCCTTCAGTACCTCCAGGGGGCTGAGCAGCGTAAAGCTGCCCTCCCGCACCCAGGCCTCCAGCGGCGTTCCCGGCTCCACCATCAGCGTCAGCAGCCCCAGATAGTCCGGCTTCATCTCGCTGACGGCTCTGGCCGTGTCCGCGGCGTGCTCCCGCCAGTGTGCCACGCTCCCCAGCCCGGAGATGGCCGTCACCGACAGCGCCAGCCCGCACCGCCGGGCCTTCTGCCCCGCCGCCACGATCTCCGCCGCCGTGTGGCCCTTCTGCATCTTCTCCAGCACCGCGTCGCACCCGGACTCCAATCCCATATACACCATCTGCAGGCCCTTGCTCCGCAGCAGGCGCAGATCGTCCTCGGATTTGATCTGCAGGCTGGTGGGGGAGGCGTAGCACGTTACCCGCTGGCACTCCGGAAACAGCCCATAGACCAGCCCCAATATCTCCACCAGGTCGCCGGTCCTCCGCATCAGTGCGTCCCCATCCGCTAGAAAGACCCGCTCCACCCGGCGGTATACCCGCCGTGCCAGCTCAAAGTCCTCCCGTATCTCATCCATGGGCCGCATGGCAAAGTGCTTGTCGTCGTACATATCACAGAAGGCGCACCTGTTGTGGCTGCACCCGTAGGTCACCTGCACGATCAGGCTGTACGCCTCGCTGGGCGGTCGGTATACCTTTCCCTTATAACGCATGGTCATCACTCCTTTTGCTGTATTATGCCATACTTTAAGCGCTTTGAAAAGGGGGCATATTCCAGCCCCGCCCCACATAGGCTGTGACATCTCAACAAACGAGGTGTACTATGGAGCTGAATTACAACCGCGTGGAGCTGCGGGGCGTGGCCGAGGACGCGCCGTTGCTGTCCCATGTGAACCACGGCTGTGCGTTCTACCGCTTTACCCTGTCCGTCCTGCGCCTGTCCGGTCAGGCGGACAAGCTGCCCGTCATCGTCCCCCGGCCGCTTCTGCTGCTGACGCCGGTGTCCCCCGGCGACGGCGTACATATCACCGGCCAGCTGCGTTCCTTCAATAACAAAAGCGGCCAGGGCAGCCGTCTGGTCATCTCCACCTTCGCCCAGACGCTGACCCATGACGCCGACGAACCGCTGAACCGCATTTTCCTCAGCGGCGTGCTGTGCAAGCAGCCGGCCCTCCGCCGCACGCCCCTTGGCCGCGAGATCTGCGACATGATCCTGGCGGTGAACCGCCGCTACGGCCGCGCCGACTATCTGCCCTGCATCGCCTGGGGCGCCGTGGCTCAGCAGGTGTCCCTGCTGCACACCGGTGCCCGGCTCACCGCCGAGGGTCGGGTCCAGAGTCGTGTCTACTCCAAAACGGAGAACGGCGTCACCACCGACCGCACCGCCTATGAGGTATCCATCATGCGTCCGGCGGACCGGACGGAATTCCCGGAGTGACGCGCTTCCTCCGTCCATTCCCGCCCATTCTGCGGCACTGTCCGCGCCGAAAAACCGGCATTCTCCCTGTTGCGCCCCGGCTGGTATTATGGTAAAATTCCTGTAAAGAAGTATGTTATAAGGAGAGCCTCCATGCGCCATTCCAGCCATCTGCATCTGCATTTCCACACCCACCACCGCGCCGCCCGTTATGACGTGGACATGACCAAGGGCAGCATCACAAAGCATTTGATCAACTTTGCCCTGCCGCTGATGGTGGGCAATCTTTTTCAGCAGCTCTACAACATGGTGGATACCTGGGTGGTGGGCAACTACGTCAGCAACGAGGCCTTTTCCGCCGTGGGTACCGTCACGCCCATTATCAACACGCTTATCGGCTTTTTCCTGGGATTGTCCAGCGGTGCCGGCGTGGTCATCAGCCAGTATTACGGTGCCGGCCGCGAGGATAAGGTCCGCCAGGCGGTCCACACTTCCCTGGTGCTGACGCTGCTGATGGGCGCGGTCTTCACCGCCGCCGGCATCGCCATGACGCCCCTGATGCTCCGCCTGATGAAGACCCCCGCCGAGGTGGCACCGGAGCAGACCACCTACCTGACCATCTACTTCGCCGGCGTCATGGGACTGCTGCTCTACAACATGGGCTCCGGTATCCTTCGCGCCGTGGGCGATTCCCGCCGCCCATTTTACTTCCTGCTGGTGTCCGCCGTGCTGAACACGGGATTGGACCTGCTCTTCGTGCTGAAATTCGGCATGGGCGTGGAGGGCGTGGCCTACGCCACCATCATCGCTCAGGCGGTGTCCGCCGCGCTGACCATCTGGGTACTCATGCGCGCCGCCGGCTGTATCCGCGTGGAGCTCCGTGCCCTGCGTATGACCTGGTCCGTCCTCCGTCAGATCGTGTCCGTGGGTATACCCGCCGCCCTGCAAATGGCCATCACCGCTTTCTCCAACGTGTTCGTCCAGGGCTATATCAACTATTTCGGCCCGGATTGTATGTCCGGCTGGACGGCCTATACCAAGGTGGACCAGCTGGTGATCCTGCCGGTCCAGTCCATCGCCATGGCCGGCACCACCTTTGTGGGCCAGAACCTGGGCGTGGGCGACACGGCCCGGGCCAAGAAGGGCGTCCGCACGGCGCTGTACCTGTCCTTCGCCGTCACGGCGGTGCTGTTGGTGCCGGTACTGCTGTTGGCCCCGGACCTGACGGCGTTCTTCAACAGCAAGGCCGAGGTGGTGTCCTATGGCGCGTTGCTGCTGCGGCTGCTGTCGCCCTTCTATTTCTTCTTCTGCATCAACCAGATCTACTCCGCCGCCCTCCGCGGCGCGGGCAACAGCCAGGTGCCCATGTGGATCATGCTGGGCTCCTTCGTGGTCTTCCGCCAGATATACCTCTACATCGTGGCCCACTATGTCTCCAACGAGATCATCCCCATCGCCATGAGCTACCCCGCCGGCTGGTTCGTGTGCAGCGTGGCCACGCTCATCTACTACCGTTTCTGTAAATTCGACAGCCACCGGCTGGTGGAGGACGTGTGATGGACAAGTGTGAGACCTGCGTGTGGTATGTCTATGACGAGGACTACGACGATTATATCTGTGACATGGATCTGGACGAGGACGAGCTGGCCCGCTTCCTGGCCGCCGATACCCGATCCTGTCCCTATTGGCGCCCCGGCGACGACTATATCACCGCGCGAAAGCAATAAAACACACCCCCAGGCGGTCCTGCCTGGGGATGCGTGCCTGTTCCGCCGAAAAAAACACCACCCATTGGGTGGTGTTTCCTGTTTTCTGCGGTGCCGCGTCAGGTCTCACGCTTGCGGCGGCGCAGCAGCGCTGCGGTGCCGGTGTAGCTTATCAGCGCCGTTACCGCGTAGGGCAGCAGCCCCGCGTCCACCAGCGTCTTTCTGCCAGCAGAATGTAGTAAGCTTTGCGTTCGAGTCTTCACTGACGTTGGGCGAGCTGCTGTAGTTTCAAGTCTGCCCGCTGGGAAGCTTCGACCAGTCCGGCGTATAGGCGTGCTTGCCGGTGTCCGCATACGGCAGCGTAAGCGCGACGGTGTCAAGACTGTCGCCGGCGGCCGGATTCACCGTTACATCGATGTCGGGCGCCCGTATCTCGTAGTGCGTTTCGCCGGTGGGCGTGACTGTAGCGCCAATTCTGAAGCGTGAAGATTTGCCTTGTGCGGAGACTTTTGCAGTTTCAAAAATTGAAGAGGGAGCTTCTGATTTGAAATGGACCGACTCAACGAGTACGGTCCATTTTCACACGCATTTGACGCTTACATCTGACCTGCCAGCCTTGGGCTTTACGCGCACTTAGATTTGATGGTTACAGAAAAGTATGCGGCGGCACATCGCCTTGTGGAGAGATGCGCCGCCGCCATTGCCGTTATTATTCTTTCTGTGTTTCCGACTCCTGCTGTTCCGTCCGCATGAGCGCAACGCAGAGCTGAAGCTGCCGCACCTTGTGGATGCCGGTCTTTTCATAAACCCTCTTGCGGTATGTATCTACGGTGCTGGAGGCACAGCCGATCTGCTCCGCACATTGGCGGGTGCTCAGGCCGCTGACAAGAGCCTCGCATATTTCGAGCTCCTTTGTGCTCAGCTTGGCATAGCCCTTTAAGAATTTTTCATAGTCAGCCGGATCAAGCTCCTTCTTTCCGAGGTGAGCCAAACGACGGATCTCCGCAAGGGAATCGTCCAGCTGCCCCTGCATACCCTCTACCTGCTCTTCAAGCCCCAGCTTTTCGCCTAAAAGCTGCTCGGCTCTGTCCTGGGCATCCTGCCGTTCCGCCTTCAGAACGGTCACAGCCTCTTCATGGGATCGCATCTTCTCGGAGATGGGCAGCAGCTCCTCAAAGATGGGCTTTCCCTCCTCACCGCCCGCCACGGTGACATGATCGATGTCCTCCAGTATGGGTCTGAAATAGCGGCGGGTGTAGAACAGGCAGCAGCCCACGGCAAAAAACACCAGCAGCGTCAGCAGGGCGGCGATCTCTATCACGCTTTTCAGCATGGCGCGGTCATAGGCGGCTTTTGAGATCAGCACCGTCAGATCGTGAGGCGCCTCATCCCCGACAGCCACTGTAAACGGCTCTGAAATGCCGACAAAGGAAAGCTCCGACCCTGCAAAGGCGGTCAGCCCGCCGCGCAGGCTCCTTTTTTCCAGCAGTTCATTCGGCACAAAACAGAAGTCGCCTGTGGGATAGGTCAGAAGCCCTCTTTGAACATCCAGCCCCTTCGCAGAATCCGACAGAACACAGGCAAGGCTGCCAATGCCGGTCGGCTGCGCGTGGTGTGCCAAGAAGTAGGTCTGATTGACGGAAAAGCCGCACAGACCGTATACCGTGCCATCTGCGCCGATCAGGGGGACGGTCAGTAATATCGCCTGCTCTGTGGTACCCGGCAGGGTGATGAACTCTGTGGTGCGGCAGCTGCGCTCTATGGGCGCAGACGCTTTTTCCAGATGCTCCGCAAGGCCGGTGAAGCTCGACAGGTCAAATTCCTGCGCCCACTTCCGGTGAGGCATTACCTTGTGCCGCCGCCCGATGTCCGCCATGCCGCGATAAAGCAGCAGGTCACCGGTGGTGTGCTCGGCGTTGCCGCGCTGCACATACAGTCCGGCATGGGAATCCACGGCGGGATCGGAGCCGAGTGAAGCGCCCAGCATTATAAACGCGCCGGAGCAATCCGTCTGCCGCACATACTGGCACAGCGGCTCCAGCATGGCCTCCTGCAAGACACCCACGGCGGCTACATCTCCGTTGAGGGAGGAAAAGTCCGAAGTCTGCTCCTCAATGATGGCTGTCATATCCTCCGAGAGATGCACGCCCATGACTGAGACATTCCGCCACAGGGAGGCCATATCCGAGCGAAAGGCTCCCATCTGGAAGGACAGAGCCTTCTCCGTTTCAGCCCGTGGGCTTTTGAGCTGCCCAAGCAGAAGCAGGGCGACCAACAGCACCGCCAACAGCAGAGCCGCCAATGCGCCCATGTATAGAAACAGCCGACGGCGCATGGAGGGCTGCGCTTGCTTCAGTTTTGAGAGCAAAAAGCTGGGCATGGACATTCACCCCCCTTCCGATGTAGTTGATTTTTTCAGCGAATGGAGCAGAACAACGCCCAAGTTTCCTCCGCCAGCGCGTCGATGTCCTCACCGGCTGCGGCACGCTTGGGCAGCTCCTGCTGGAGCCGGCGCAGACCGTCATAGAGGACGCTGACCTTGTCGTAGTAGCCCTCAAAGCGCGGCTCGGACACGGGGACATAGTCCTCACGCATGGTCTTGAGCGCGGCATAGAGACTCTCATAAGCCGCCGCGGGCGTCGGGAAATTGCCGTAATCCGAGATGGCGTCGAAGGCGCCGTTCCGCACCGGCATATAGCCGGTCTGCGCCACGAAGTCGAGGTTGCGCTCCGCCTCCGTCAGCCAGCGGACGAACAGCGCGGCGGCCTCCGCCTTCTGCTCGGTGGTCTTGTAGGCGCAAAGCCCCACGCCTGCCTGTGTCATCAGAGCGTCCGCTCCCGCCGTTTTCGGCATGGGCAGTACATGGAGATCCATGGGCTCCTGCGTGTTGTCCGGGTAGGTGACGGTATCATTGTAATAAAGGATCGCCGCGGAGGAGCCGAGGCCGCACACCACATCGCCGGTCATCACCTGCGTGTTGGAGTAGAGGTCAGAGACCACTACATGACCCTGCGCGAGGGATCGGGCGAACTGCATCCAGCTCTCCTTAAATACGGCGTTGTCGGTATCGTACCAGCCGTTTTCCGTGTAGAAATCCCCACTGCCGCGCTCCATGGCGCAGAGCTCCACGGCGCGGATGGGATAATCCAGCGCACAGAAGGGCTTGCCCGACCAGTCATAGAACTTGCCGGCGGCGTCGTAAAAGCCCTCCCATGTGGCGAGGTCATCATAGCGGACACTGGTGGCATCGGAAAAGCGGGCGAAGCCGCTGCCGTTGCACATCAGAAGCTGCGTGGACTTGGAAACGGGGAAGATCAGCAGCCGACCGTCCTCCGCCATGCCGTCGGAGAGAAAGCCGGGGACGAAGTCGGCCAGTTCCTCCTCCGTAAACCAGTCATGCCAATCGACAAGGTTCTCCTCACCCAAGGCGGTTGCATCGGAAATATGGCAGGTAAAGAGGTCGGGCATCTCCTGCACCTCCTGCCCGCCGCTCTGCGCCTCCTTCAGATAGCCGCCGATCTTGGATGCGCTGCTGGTGCCGGTGACCTTCACCTGCACGCCGCGCTCCTGTCCCACGGTGCGGTTGAACTCCTGCACCAAAAGATCCATGGGCGAGCCTGCCTGTTCACCGTAGACATGCCAGAAGGTCAAAGATACCGGCTCCTTTTTATTCAGCAGGGACTTCTCTCCGCAGCCGGAGAGGGTGAAAAGAAGGGCGGATAGCAGCAGAGCCGCCAGCATACGCTTTTTCATGAAACAGACCTCCAAAACAGAACGGGTGTTTGAAAAATCGGGCTGATTTTCGGATTTTGTAAAAATATTTTTCCTCTTTGTCCCCTAAATGAGGGATTTAGGGGACAGACAAAAGAATGAAAATATGGTACAAAAATAGTGTACGGAGCCGGACGCACCGTCCGGCGACCGTCAGGTGAACAGAGAATCGTTAAAGGGGTACCCCTTTAGGTTGGAGCGAAGCTCCAACCTAAAGATCGCTCGACGCCCTATATCCTGTCGAGCCGACCGCCTCTTTAGCCTTTCCATTGTAGCATAATCCACGACAGCTTTACAAGGCGAAATTGAAAAAGGGAGGAGGAATGCGGATGGAGCAGGCGAAGAAAACGGCAGCCTATCGGGTCGTTGCCGACTCTGGAGGCAACATGGTCTTCCGTTTTTACTGCGACATCTCCGGCGAGCTGTGCTGCGTGACCCGCCCCATTCAGGCGGACACGGAGGAAGCGGCGCTGGAGATGGCGTGGGAACAGGAGGGCAAGTGGGAGTTCAACCATTGCCCCCAATGCGGGAAGTATGTGTCCTCCGCTATGTTCAATGTCAACGCGGGGCTGTGTCTGGACTGCGCGCCGTGGGAAACGGAGTTTCCCGCCTTTTGCCATCAATGCGGCGTAAGGCTGCGGGGCGCGACGCCGCGCTACTGCCCCACCTGTGGAGCGAAGCTGATAGCGGACGGTATGGACAGAAAGGAGGGGACGCCATGACCGAATACGATCTGCGGACAAGAAGAGCCCTGCGGCAGGTGACGCTGCTGGAGTTTGGCTTCGGACCAGAAACCATGCGGCGATGTAAGCTCTGCCCGGAATGCGGCAGGGCAAACCCCGCGCAGGACACGCACTGCGCTGACTGCGGCGCGGTACTGCCGGAAAAGACCCTCTATGACTTCTACCTCTCCCGCCACCGCTGCTGCCCCGGCTGCGGTGTGGCTGTCACCGACTATGCGGTGTACTGCCCGGAGTGCGGGACGCGCTTACCGAAGGCAGGCGTGACGCGGAGAAAGGAGACCGCGGTATGAGCTTGTTCCGAAAGCGGGAGCCGCCGGCAAGCGGCCTCGGCGCGGAGCTGCCGCGCGCGGCGGTCTGCTTTCTCTCCCGCGCCATGACCCGCCGCGCGGCGGACTGGCTGGGCAATTTGGGCGGCTGCCGTCCGCTGGGCATCCTCTCCGACGACTGCGACGATGTGGTCTGGCAGTGTACGGCGGAGAAGGTGGATCTTCTGGTGCTGGAGATGGACTTTTCAAACGGAGTGGAGGATAAGGACGTCTCCGGCCGCTGCGACATTGCCGCCGCGGTGCGTAAGAGGCGGCCGGGGTGCCGGGTCTATCTCGTCTGCGAGGAAGGGCATCCGGAAAAGCTGGCCGCGCTGGATAAGGCGGTGGAGCTGACGCTCATCGACGGCTACTGCATCGGCGACCTTGACCCGCAGCAGATGCGCGCATGGCTGGACGAAACAGCAGAGGCCATGCCGGGCGGGAGCGCCCGGTAAAAACCGACCCGGCGGCCGCGAGCCGGGGACAAAAACGCGGCGCACAACAAATTCTTTCTATGAAGGAGGCAACGATCTATGCAACGAACAAAAAGTAAAATCCTGAGCATCCTACTCAGCCTGGTGATGCTGCTCTCGCTGCTCCCCACCACGGCGCTGGCGACAACCTATAATGATGTTAAGGTCAACGGAGTATCCCTTGGTGACGGGGAGTATCTTACGAGCAACGCCGCAACGGCTGCCAGCATCTCAAGCACGGAGCCTACGACCTATGTTGCATGGTATAAGAACGGCGTTTTGACGCTGAATAATTTCACCGGCAAGAGCAACAGTGGAATCGTGTTACAAGGTGCCCCCGCAGCTGATCTTATCATCAAGCTGATCGGCAACAATACCATTACGCCCTATGATACAGGAATCCAAGGAAATAGCGCAGCCGGCAGTATTACCATCACCGCAGACAGCGGCAGCAACGGTAATCTCACGATCAATGTGACCAACTCGACGAGACCTGTGTTCGGCATTAATGGATCCGCGAACAGCGTGACGATCTCAGGCAGCGCCGATGTGACGATCAACGCCACAACGACAGCTGATAAAGAAAGCTACGGCATTAAATCGAACAAGGCTGTTTCCATTTTGGACAGCGCAAGTGTGAGCATCACCTGCAAGACGCCGAACAGTACCAGCAGATCAGACTCCTGCAACGGCATTTTTAGCGAAGCGGGTGGTGTGACCATCAACACCGATGGCACGATTCAGATCGATGTACACGAGGCAGGCAATGAGGCTTACAGCTATGGCATTAATTCTATGGGCACTTTGACCTTGACGAAGGTCGGCGGGATGACGGTCAAGTGGAAGAAAGCCGGTGTGTATGGTGTGCCGCTTTCTCCGTCCTCCGCGAGCTTTGATCCCGCTGAATATGACACCAATGAGACCACTGCGACCAATGCGGGGACTACCTACTACATTGCTACCTATACGCCAAAGGGTACCGCCACCATCACCAGCGTTTCTGCCACTGTGTCTCAGCCTGTGAAGGGCCATCCACTGGACACCACTGTAAATGTGGGCACCGCGACGGCCTACACCGCTACGGTAATGTGGAAAGATGTTGAGGAAAACATGACTGCCACCGGAGACGCAAAGCCGGGGAAGATCTATACCGCGCTCATCACCCTGACAGCAAAAGAGGGCGAGGCATTCTCTTCGTCATTGCACAACACAACAACGCCCGGCGGTTATACGATCGAGTGGCTCAACTCGACCGAACTGCTGTTGACCAAGGAGTTCGAAAGAACGAATCTGAAGGAAGCAACTGGCATTATCATCGATAATACCACGCTGACGGTGGCCGTGCCCACGGCAGAGCCTAATATGGAGCAGAAGGCCGAGCTGCCTCTCACCGCAAAAGTCATCTATGACGACAGCACTGATGAAACTGTGGGTGCTTTTTGGTCGATCGTCGATCCCAAGCCCGAAGGCGTGGACATCGATAAAACTACCGGCAAGCTGACTGTTACCAACAAGGCGGCAAACGGCACAGTTGAAGTGAAGGCCGCTTATAACGGCATGACCGACACCAAGACTGTGACCATCACTAAGGACGTTTCCAAGGAAACCGCCATCGTTGCCACGGCTCCTACCACAGGAACCAACATCACCATACCAAACGGCGGCACGACCACCAGCGGCAATTGCAGCTACAAGGTCTATGACCAGTACGGCGCCGAAATGACCGGAAGCCATGCGACATGGAAGATGGACCCCGAAACCGTTGCGGGTGTGACGTTTATCCCCGCCAACGGCAGCATTTCCGTGAATAATACTGCTACGACGAGCACAGTGAAGCTGTACGCCGAGAGTGGTGGGGTGAAATCCAATGAGATCACCTTCAACATTGCCCGCGAGACCAGTGTGGCGAAGTCGTTGACCATCGAGGGTTCTATAAATAGCGTGAATGTTCCTACGGTGACTGAACCCGGCACTACGAGCTGTGAGTATGCGTCCTATACTGCCAAAGTGAAGGATCAGTACGGCGCCGAAATGACCGGGCAGACGATCGAATGGAGCTTCACCGAAAAGCCTGGTGTGACCTTCAACAACGGTCAGCTGACTGTTACAAACAAGGCAGATGCTGGCACTGTGACCATTACGGCCATGTCCGGTACTTTCACCGAAACCAAGACTGTGAACATCAACAAGGCGGCGGCAGAGGTCAGCATTGTGAAGATCACCGCACAGGACAACGAGCCTCCTGTCACCACCATTATCTGCACCGGCAGCCAGCGGACGGAGTCCTACACAGCCACAGTCTATGACCAGTACGGCAACGAGAAGCAGGACGATGTAAATTGGAGTCTTGATCCTGCTACGTCCGGTGTGACCTATGAGGTCTCCACTACCAGCGATAATATCGTGACCCTTAAGGTTGCTCCTACCGCTGCCGCAGGCACCTTCAAGCTGGTGGCCACCAGCAAAACCGTTCCCGCTGCCAAGCATGAGCTGGAAATCAAAGTGCAGAAAAAGACCGATGTCAGCAGCAATATCAAGTTCGATAACGGCTCGCTGACCTATAACGGCGAGGGACAGGAGTACAAGACTGCTGCGCTTGACAGCTCTGTTACTGCCGGTGACGGTGGCACGTGGATCTACACCTACACCGCCGGTACCGGCAAGCTGGATACAGCAACAGGTCTGCCTAAGACCGTGGGCACCTACACTGTAACAGCCACCTATGAGGACAGCAGCAACATCGGCAGCAAGTCTGTTACACTGAACATTACGCCTAGAAAGGTGGACATTCCTGCCGGGGACACCGCCACTTACACCTATGATGGAACCGAAAAGACCTATAACATTCCGACATCCACGGATTACACGGTTAGCGGAAACAAGCAGACCAACGCCAACGAGGCAGGTCACATTGTCACCGTTACGCTGAAGGATATAATTAACACCACTTGGTCGGACGGCACTACGGGTGTTAAGACTTATCACTTCTATATCTATAAGGCGACCCCCACCGGCGAGCCTGCCTACACCAAGATCACCACCAGCGGCAAGACGCTGGCGGATGCAAACCTGACTAAGGGCACCATCACTCCTGATGGTACGATCAAGTGGAATGATGCCAAGACCACTGTTGTGGAAGCGAACAAGAGCTACGGCTGGACGTTCACTCCCACCGACACCGCCAACTACAAGCCGCTCACCGGCACTATCAAGCTGTGGAGCAAGTCCACCTCCTCCGGCGGCTACTACTACGCCCCCACGGCGGCAGTGGTACCCGATATGCCTATGCTGTACAGAGGCTGCACCGGCGACGCTGTCAAGACGCTGCAGGATAAGCTGAACGCGCTGGGCTACAACTCCGGCAACGTGGACGGCATCTTCGGCGCCAAGACCTATGCGGCGGTGACTGCCTTCCAGAAGGCCAATAGCCTGGGCGTGGACGGCATCGTGGGCAAGCTCACCTGGGGCAAGCTCTACGGCGTCAGCCCCGCCATGCCTGTGGAGACGACGACCGTCGTCGGGCGTCCCACGGTGTCCTACGGCTCCCGCGGAGACGCGGTGCGCAAGCTGCAGGAGCTGCTGAACGCGCTGGGCTATGACTGCGGCAGCGTGGACGGCATCTTCGGAAGCAAGACAAAGGCCGCCGTGCTGGCGTTCCAGAAGGCCAACGGTCTGGGTGTGGACGGCATCGTCGGCCCCCTGACGTGGGCAAAGCTGGGCTAAACGACACGGACGGACGAATTGTCTGCATAGAATAGAACCAATACCGCAGGAGGGGACGGAAGCTTCCGTCCCCCTCCTTTTTCAACGGTTTCAACGGGCTGGGCGCTCCGCATAAGGCTAAAAACAAGGCTAAAACCGGCTTTTGGGCATGAAAAAACTCCCGAAACACAGGCGTTTCGGGAGTTTTGGTTGTCATGCTGTACCACTGTAGATTTTCGAACCCCCGGCTCAAAAATGTCATGTGCAAATTGGAATTCTTCGTTCTTTTTTAACTTTTCTCAAACTTTTTTGATGGGTGCTTTCAAGAACTGCCAATTGGTCGCATGAAAAACCGTTATGCGAAACACTCATTTTCCCTCTGGCATCTCGCTCATATCCGCGGCAGCCCCTTCCAAAAGGTCAGTCACGACCTGATTAAGTTGCGCGGCGTTCTTTGGGGAGATGACCGGCGTATTGGACTGTGACTCAATGTCTTTCCTTGTTCGCCCGG
>OLRA01000050.1_pt1 | contig 136076 bp, 104 predicted proteins | sample 1673011 | NCBI WGS metagenome assembly OLRA01 (sample SAMEA3136746, study PRJEB25190) | human gut metagenome | reverse complement strand
TAACTTCATCTTGATTAACTCGTTTTTATGAGTCAACCTTTTTCAGTATAATACAAGTCCTTGATTTTGAGCAACTTGTCCGTGAAACCCTGCCTTTTTACGGACAAACTGTGGATTCCGGGTCAACCAATATCAGTAATAAGACGCAAACCAATCAATTTCAATTGGGAAAATACTCATATAGGAACAATGGAAATGCACTCAATACGCTTACGCTTTCTTTAGACAACACGTACTTCTGCAACTGGGCTCTGAATATTGCCTTCTGAGATACAACATCCTTGTTTTTCGGGTTGGTTAAGATTCCGGTGCACAAAAAATTGGCCTTGACAACATTCTGCGTCTTTATGTGGTCCCAATTCTCTGTGCGTGAACAGATTTCATTTTCCGTTGCATCTTGCCTGGTATTCAATGTAAGGAAATCCAGGCTTTTGTAATCGGAGAAACCGTCAGCCATATTCTTGAACGAACTATCCCTGCACTCTTGTCTGCTCACGGTATAGGTATAGAACATTGAATCTGGAAGATGCTTCGTGTATCTGATAGCCTCCACCATCGGATAGTGTATATATAACTTCCCGTTTTCTGTCTCATTGTCGAACATATCCAGCATCTCCGAAATCTGCAAGTTCATCTCTTCCAACAAGATGATGTTCCTATTGTGGAAGTCATAGTCGAATACCAGATAAATCTCCGAGAAATCAGAACTTTTAGCATCTCCGGAAAATGGGGAATCAGTTCGTCCGTCATATTTTTCGCGAAGCACGGAAACGATATCTCCCGAATCATCCAAATTCTTCAATCTCTGATAGAGTTCGTATATATTATTTCCGAAAGAGCACACAATGTGCTGACTGTCCTTAAAGAACAGTTTTTCAATCGCCCTGAAAAGTTCAGGCTCTCGTTTCTCTCCTTCAAAAACAAACAATATCATACCTTGAATGCATCTCCTCTGAATAATTTTTCTATATTATGCCCAAACCGAAGTTCTTTCTCCGTACAGTCGCACAAAGCCTTGAGTTTATTGTCATAGACAATGAAATTACAGTCAGGGCGAAGCAAATCATTCGTCATCAAGTATGTGTTGTGCGAAGACGTGAATACTTGACAATCCAATCCGAACAGAAGTTTGCAGACCTCGAATGATAGTTTGAAATGATAAAACGCATCAAACTCATCAATGAACACAAATGCAGCATCTTTCATTCTCTTTATCCAGTAGAACAATAATTCCAAAGCATGTGTTCCCGTGGAAGAAATCGGATCAAACGGAATTTTCTTTCCGCCGACAATACAGAACAGATTTTTTTCTCCATTTGCAGGTTGTGCGAATTCAAAATTCTGTCCACTGACCTCTTTAAGAAACCGCTCAAATTCGCGCACTAGTCCATTCTGAATGATGAATTCATCCAGAAGTGCACTCGTGTTCTCCAATCCGATGAACTCACGGGTTTCCAGACATCTGAACCAGAGCATCCCATTCACGAACTTGTTCAGTTGGAGAAGATAATTATCTCCGGCAAGCGGATAAGACGTGATAAGAAAATTTACAATGGAAATATTGTTTGCATTGTCGGCAAGGTTGTGACGGACGGAGTCACCCATAGGAAACTCATCGTTGTAAAAAGATAGTTTGCCGTCAGCTCTTCTGAAAACAGGATTGCCGTCAACAGCCAGATTCTCATACTTCAACACTCCCATAAAGTCCTTGCCATAGCAATATTCCACGACTTTTCCGTCAAAGATGAATGTGTATTCAAAATCGACAATCAGTTCACGACTGCCTGCGTAGGTAAAATTATAATAGTAATCCGGCTTTTTCCACTTTTGGGAAAGGTGATTGACTATATCAAAAATTGCAAGGCTGAAATTTGTCTTGCCCGAACCGTTCGGGCCATAGATGATACCGTTCTTGATAATACCATCCTTTATGGCAAAAGCATTGAACGTATAGTTGCTGTGGCGGGTCAAATCAATTTCTATCCTATCTTTGAACCCTCGGAAATTTCTTACGGCAAACTTTGCAAGCATATCATTTCTATTTTAGTTTCCGTTGCAAATATAATGATTTTTCAGAATATCCGTAAAAAAATTACGGATAAAATCCAGCACTACTTCTCGCGCGCGGTACACAGACAAATGCATAAAACCGGAAAGTGTGAAAATTACCCGTAAAACATCACGGAAAATGTGAAATTTATGAGGGTTTTTAGTGCGGATTATGTGAAAATCTCGGTTGTGCGTTAGTCCGTAAACCCCCGCCTTCTTACGGACGAGTTGGTCATTTTGACAACTTGTCCGTAAAACACCCCCTTTCTCCGGACAAATTACATTTTATTCTACAAATTGGCATTATTTGTGGAGTGTGTAGAGCGTTAAATAAACTGTTCCTATGGATGTTAAGACATATTCAGAAAAAGAGAGACGCTGCAATGCGAGTTTTCTATCAGTTGGCCCATATTGGCACGCATATACTTCTGGAAAAGAAACGCCGTTGCTATTCTCTTGTACTCAAGACTTTACATTTGCTATGAATGTCGTGGCCCAAGCATCAAACGAGTTCAAAGGTGTAACAATCCTCGCCTTTGAAATATTGAACAATCATTTTCATTTCGTGTTGTCCGCAGAAGAATCGGAAATATTGGAATTCTGGAACTATTGCCGCAGGCGAATAGGGCGGTTCTTTCCATCTGCAAAAGGCATTGACTTGTCACTGAGGCAGATAGAAGTCCTCTCGTCATTGCGCAACTGTATCATTTACACACATCGGAACGGATATGTTGCAGATCCTTCTTATACACCGTTCAGTTATCCTTGGGGAACGGGAAGATGCTATTTTCTTGATGCTCCGAGTGGAGTCAAGTTCTCTGAAATGAAGTTTGATGATAGAAGACGAATCCTTCGAAGCCGTTTTCCCGGATTGCCGAATGACTGGGTGATTGTCAATGACTATGTTTCTCCATTTTCGTATTGCGCAGTCAAGTTTGGCATGGCTATGTTCCGAGATGCGCATCACTATTTTGCGATGCTCAGCAAGGGGGTAGAGTCATACTCTGAGTTTGCTGCTGAACTGGATGATGGCGAGTTTCTTACGGATGCTGAACTGTTTACGCAGATAATGAAGTGTCTGAAGCAGAGTTATGGCGTGACTGCACTGCACGACCTGACACGTCCACAGAAACTTGATCTTGCCAAGAAACTGCACTATGATTTCCGTTCTTCCAATGGTCAAATCCGCCGTGTGCTGGCTCTGTCTCAATATGATGTGGATGCCTTGTTCCCACTTTCGTCATAGCATGTTTTTGACAACGAACCGCCAACTTGTCTGTAAATTACTCCATTTTTCTGCGGCAGAAGTTTTTTTGGCGGAGTTTGTAATTCCTGATTTTGGTTGCTTTGTGAGGTAGCTGACATCTGGAAAATTCAGGTAGCGGGTGTCTGGGAAATCCAAGTGGCATGTGTCTGGAAAATCCGAACTGCGTCGGTCAGTAAACCTCAAGCCACGTTTGTCCGTAAGGCCACAGTCCGCGTCTGTCCGGGAGACCCTACCCCGCGTTTGTCCGTAAAACCCCGCCTTTTTACGGATGAATTGGTCATTCTGACAACTTGTCCGTAAAACACCCCCTTTCTCCGGACAAAATCGAGTTGCTGGTGTTTTGGTTGCCTTAGGGATCTGCTGAGAAAAGTCGCCATGGGGAGAGTTGGCAGGATGTCTTTCAGCAAAAGATCCGACCTGGTGTAGCTGTGGTTGGTTCACCACGTCCCGTCTCGGAATGACTCTGGGCGGACCAGGCCCTCCCGCTTCGCGGGTCCCTCCCTCTAGTACCGAGGGCGGTAAGTCCGCCCTGAGCCATCTGAGACGGTAACTCTGTCGTTCCTGATTTTGGTTGCTTTGTGAGATAGCTGGCATCCGGAAAATTCAGGTGGAGGGCGTCTTGGAAATCCAAGTGGCATGTGTCTGGAAAATCCGAACTGCGTCGGTCAGTAAACTTTAAGCCAAGTTTGTCCGTAAGACCACAGTCCACATCTGTCCGGGAGACCCTACCCCGCGTTTGTCCGTAAAACCCCGCCTTTTTACGGATGAATTGGTCATTCTGACAACTTGTCCGTAAAACACCCCCTTTCTCCGGACAAAATCGAGTTGCTGGTGTTTTGGTTGCCTTAGGGATCTGCTGAGAAAAGTCGCCATGGGGAGAGTTGGCAGGATGTCTTTCAGCAAAAGATCCGACATGGTGTAGCTGTGGTTGGTTCACCACGTCCCGTCTCGGAAGGACTCTGGGCGGACCAGGCCCTCCCGCTTAGCGGGCCCCTCCCTCTAGTACCGAGGGCGGTAAGTCCGCCCCGAGTCATCTGAGACGGTAACTCTGTCGTTCCTGATTTTGGTTGCTTTGTGAGGTAGCTGGCATCTGGAAAATTCAGGTGGCGGGTGTCTGGGAAATCCAAGTGGCATGTGTCTGGAAAATCCGAACTGCGTCGGTCAGTAAACCTCAAGCCACGTTTGTCCGTAAGACCACAGTCCGCGTCTGCCCGGGAGACCCTACCCCGCGTTTGTCCGGAAAACCCCGCCTTCTTCCGGATAAGTTATTGATTTTGAGCAACTTGTCCGTGAAACCCTGCCTTTTCCCGGATAAGTATTCCATAGTTTCCAAGCGGCTGAACACTGAAGCGGTTTTCACCATAAAACTGCCCTCGTCCTGCGTTTAAGGTCGCAATTTGCGACCTTAAACATTCGTCCTTGGTCAATTGAAACATGAAATCTTCTGGAAATCGTTTAATATTTCGTTTTACGTGCTCATTAAGACGCTTTGTTTCAACACCATAAAGTGTGGCAAGGTCACGGTCAAGCATAACCTGCTGTCCTCTAATTACTTTTATTAGCGGTTCGATATTATCCACGGCAACCAACCGGTCGCAATTTGCGACCAGTTCGCAGTTCTCAGTCTTTTCTGTTATATCTGCCATATTTATGTCCATTTTTAAGGTTGCAATGTGTGACCATAATCGCTCTTCCATAGCCCTGCGCTTCGTCATTCCCTTGCACGGTCTTCCGTTACATGAGACGTCACCTTCAATGCATAAAACCATAAAGCGTGAAAATCTCGGTTGAGCGATTCGTCCGTAAAACCCAGCCTTCTTCCGGATAAGTTATTGATTTTTAGTAACTTGTCCGTGGAATCCCGCCTTTTTACGGACAAACTGCAGATTCTCGGTCAGTCAACCAATATCAGTAATAAGACGCAAACCAATTGGATTACCCTTTGTTGATTCTTTCTACCAATTCGTAAGGTGTAAGTATCTCCATCTTTGAGAAGCCAAACCACTTCTTGCCCAAGTCCTTGATAGATGCGCCTATGTGATAAACATCATCATCAATGCAGAGGAATCGGTCATGTGACAATCGGAATGTTTCAACATCAACCGGTGCATATTGAGCGTTGTGACGGTCAATGTCAAGCTGAAATTGACGGCTTATCTGCTGAGTATATATGACCGCAGAAACGCCTTCTTCTCTTTTATCAAGCAGTGTAAGTACAGTTTCGTCAACATAGTTGTCGATAAGGATAATACGTTTCTTCGCACTTTTAATCAAGTCGGACACGAAAGTATAGGCATCATAAATTTGCCCATTGTAGAACACACCTTGCTTCGGTTTTGCGTTGCCCTCATCCAATCTGCGGAATACTTCTTCTATTCGTTTGTCTGATTCTTCTACGTGTTTGTCTGTATCTTGTTGGTGCTGTAAAATTTCCAACTGGTGATATTCAATTGTTTCCAAGCGGCTGAACACTGAAGCGTTTTTCACCATAAAATGACGCATGGAAACAAAGGCTCGCATAATTTGAATATTTACATCTATTGCCGTTTGTGAACGAAGAACACTACTAAGCATTGCCACACCTTGTTCTGTAAAAGCATAAGGTAATTTCTTGATGTTTTGCCCTCGTCCTGCGTTCAAAGTCACAATCTGTGATTTTGAACATTCCTCCATGGTCAACTGAAACCTAAAGTCAGCAGGAAACCTTTGAATGTTACGTTTGACCGCCTGATTCAAAGTTCTTGTCTCTACACCATATAGCGTTGCCAAGTCTTTATCAAGCATAACCTGCTGTCCTCTAATTACTTTTATTAGCGGTTCGATATTATCCACGGCAACCAACCGGTCACAATTTGTGACCAGTTCGCAATTATCAGTCTTTTCTGTTATATCTGCCATATTTATGTTCATTTTTGAGATCACAAATTGTGACCTCAAACGTGTTGCTATTTATTGTTGCATGCAGCTGTGGTTGTACTTTTAGTAACCGTTTAACTCGTTGCTATGAGAGGTGTCCGTCAATCTTGGCACTGCAGCATCGACCCCGGTGCAATCTCGAGTATCTTGCACAACTTCGCAGCCATCTTCAATGTGGGCATAGCCCGTCCGGTAACATAGGCATTGATTCGGGATGGGGAAACCGACATTTTTTCTGCCAACGCCTTCTGGGACATATTATTGCGGATAAGCCCGTCCTTTATCAGTGACTGGACAGATCTCCGGTTTTTATGTTCGACCAGTACGTCATCAGACTGGACACTGCTCTGGTTTTTATAATCATCTCTCACATTCCCGTCGCGGAGTATTCCGTAATTTCGGTCTAGGTCGTAGCCGTCCACAATAGTTCTGCTATGACTGTGGTAATTCTCTTCGCGTGACTCTGCCAAATATCCGGAACACGGCTTGCCGTAGGAATCATTGTCAGTGCCTATAGCAAGCAGTTCATTTCCGATTTTGCGGATCTCATTGACAATCATTGACTCCCGCGATTCAGACGGACGCTTCATTCCGCTAGAATATGCGGCCAAAAGACTTTGCTGTATGCCGAGTCTTCTTGCTACTGCGGACAAGTTCAATTCCGGATGTGAAAGCAGAATCCTGGATATGCCTTCCGGTTCAGGATTGTCATATTCGAAGCTTTCGTTGGAGATGTCCTCGTTGAGCGAATACCAATGTACGCCGTCATCATCGATTACATAATCGTCTCTGTTTTCCGCATTCAACAGATTACGATAGTAAAGGAGTGACTGCCACAATGTCCTCCCGTCATCGAACTGAGCATATATTCTGCTTCCCTCGAACCATATCTTCTTGATCCGCATAGCTGCCTCCCTTTTTTTCTTACAAAGTTAGGATATATTTCCATATCTATAATACAAAATTTAGAAATTTTCGCAACGAACAGATTTTCCGGCCGAAAAAACTTTCCAAAATTTTCCGCGTTACAGGCAGTCCGGAGCAGGATTATGCAAATTTGATTGAAAATGAACCAAATATGAACTTGACGGGGGGGGGTAAAAAACTATAAATTTGCAACGTTTTTACAAGACGTTGCTGACGTTTTCGCTCAGACACTTCCTTGTCGGACAGAAGAAACGGCAGGTAAGTGCTGTATCGTGAACATTGGTAAGCCTCCCACGCCTATAGTATAGTATCCGCCAATTCCGGGAGACATTGGCGCATAAGATCATGTACTGATGAACAAGACCAATGAAAGACAGGCATATCAATGCCCCAAAATCAATGTCATCCCCATCAATCTCTCCAACTCCTTCGCAAGCGATGGCAGCGGCATGAAGACAAGCATAAACGGCTGTGGAAACAGGCGATTCTGTCGGAGGTGACGCAGAGTAGCGAGGCACTTTACTTTAATCATCAAAACTGCAGAAACTTAATATATCGATGCATGAAGACTGGAGCATTGAAAGTCAATTATATGCGTTTATGAGGTGTTAATTCGAAAACTTAACTTCGCTCAATATCGCACACCATTTCCATATGCCTTAGTTCTGACGGAAATGTTCATTGCAAATGTATGCAGATTCATTTGATCTACCAAATACCAGTAAATGCCATCGTATAAAATACTGAACAACTAAATGCTGTGTTTTAACCATAGTCGTCCTTTCTCCATAATTAGGACTGCTTGCTTCTGAAAACTGATATATAAGGTTAGTTTATTCGTAAAATCGTTGTATTTCTGCCAGCAAAAAGTTAAAATTAGAGACTGATAAAAAGGGTTATGTAATTTACTGAAAATGAATCTGTTATATAAACGTGGAAGGGTATTTGTTTTAAGTGGCATTGGGCTTGTACTCTTTCTTTTAAACGGCTTTTATGCGAGTGCACAGCATGTTTCCTTTTCTACCAATGCGGTTCAGTGGGCAAATCTTGGAACAGTTAATGCCAATGTTGGCGTAAGTGTGTCTCGCCATTTTTCTATTGAGGCGGGAGCCCGATATAATCCTTTTGCATTTCATAAACCGTCTGGATTAATGATACAAAATAAGCAGACTACAGCGTATGCAGGTATGCGTTGGTGGCCGTGGTACGTGTTTTCTGGATGGTGGATTTCAGGAAAGGCTCAATATTCTAAATTCTCTGATACTGGGCTATGGTGTTATGCCCTGAATGAGGGTACTGCAGTCGGATTAGTTTTGTCAGCAGGATACACATTGATGGTCAGTAAAAGGGTTAATTTGGAGTTTGGAATTGGAGGATGGGGAGGAAGGAATCTGAAACACACTCTTTACCATTGTCCTTTATGTATGGAAATAAGGGAAAGCGGGCCGCAAAATTTTATCAGTATAGATGACATCTCAGTCTCGTTTATGTATATGTTCTAGTGTGTTTTCCAAGACTTAAATTATGAAAAGGTCGTTTGCATTTATTGTATTTATAGTATTGGTCGTGGCTTGTAGCACTCAAAGAAAGCTGCAGAGCCTAATCAAAGGAAATGCGGAACAAGTTCAATTGAAACTTGGAGAGGAAGCTGATTTCTTGCCTAAAGTTGATACCACATCAAGAATATCTCATGATACACTCAAGGTGAAGGATGATGAGGGTAACGAGATGATACTGATGAAAGCAGTGAAAGATGAGGAAACAGGAGAGATGGTGGCTGCCGAGGAATTGGCACCTGTCACTGTTACGGCCAGATTTAGAAATGTTGCGGAACGTAGCGGCAAGGTGGATTTGTCATTCCAAGTTATAGTGCCACAGTCAATGCGTGATAGTCGTTGGCAGCTGAGGTTTAATCCCGTAATGTATGTGCTGGGGGATAGTGTGAGTCTAGAGCCTGTAATCATTACTGGTTCTGCTTACAGGAAAGCACAAATGCGAGGATATCAACTTTATGACAAGTTCGTTTCCCGAATAGTGCAAGACTCTACCAAGTTCATTAATGTCAGGCAATTGGATATCTTTCTGCGACGCTATATCCCATCGGTATATTCTTATAAGTCGGATACATCATATGTTTCTGAAAAGGAATTTTATTCTGCATATGGACTTAGTGAAAGGCAAGCAGTCGAACACTACACAAATAAGTATGCCAAAGCTGCCAACGAAAGAAGAAAAGCGCGACAAGAAAAGATGTATCACAAGTATGTGAAAGTTCCTATCGTAACTGAAGGTATTCGCTTGGATACCGTCATGACCGGAGATAATGGAGATTTTATATACAACTATGTCCAGACTATCAATTCGCGCCCGAAATTAAGAAAAGTAGATATCATTCTCAGTGGGGACATATTGGAGCATGATGAATGTATTTATAAGATACCAGCAAGTAAGCCATTGACTTTTTATATCAGTTCCATATCAGCCTTTGTGGATGAAACCGAACACTATCTCACTAAAGTCATATCCAGACGGGCGACTGCAAATACAGAGAGTAGAATTGACTTTGAAGTTGCTAAAGCGGATGTGATTGAGGAATTAGGCAACAATAAGTATGAAATAGATATTATTAAACGCACTTTGGCGTCTCTTGTCGAGAATAGCACATATGACTTGGATTCAATAATCGTCTGTGCGACAGCTTCACCAGAGGGTTCGTATAAGGCCAATGCAAGTTTAGCCCAGCGGCGTTCGGAATCTGTTTCTTCTTATTTTGGAAGATTTGTGAAACAGTATCGTGATTCTCTTATTACTGAGCGTGGTGTCTTTGCTGAGATTGGACATGAAGAATTGAGCGATGGCTCGGACAGTTTGGCGGACATTGTCTTTACGCCAAGATCGATACCAGAAAACTGGAAAGATCTTTATGAGATTGTTGATAAGGACATGGTAATGAACGATGGTCTAAAAGAAGAGTTCAAAAACATATGTGATGCAGAACCCGATTTGGACAAACGCGAGCACCGCCTGCAGCAATGCCAATTTTACAAGTATATGAAAATGAATATGTATCCGCTATTGAGAACAGTGAAGTTTAATTTTTATCTTCATAGGAAAGGCATGGTGAAAGATACTGTACATACGACAGTAATAGATACTATATATATGAGAGGAGTACAGGCCTTGAAAGATATGGATTACCCTTTGGCGCTGTCCCTTTTGTCATCTTATTCTGATTTTAATGCGGCTGTGGCTTACATGGGATTGGAGAGAAATGCTACGGCATTGAAAATATTGCTGACATTGAAACCTGATGATAAAATCAATTACCTGCTTGCTGTGCTTTATTCGAGGTCCGGCGATCTTAAAAATGCTGTTGAGCATTATCTGTTGGCTTGCAAACAGAATCCATCATATGTCTTCAGGGGAAATCTTGATCCCGAAATATCGGCTCTTATAAAAATGTATAATCTTAATTCACAGGAAGATGATGAGGTGTTTAAATGATTTGTGGTCAAGCAATAAGGTGATGTGTGTCACAATATTATTGTCGCTATCGATTGTATGTGGTTGTGAGGACACATATTTGGATAAGATGTGGAAGAGCAACGTCGAGCATGAATCCTCGATATCTTCCAATTCGGAACGCATAGCTCAATTGCAGGCACAATGCGATACAATCAACAAGAATATCGAGTCTCTTAGATTACTTGTTCGCGCTATTCAGGAAAATGATTACGTGATAGGTGTTGAGATGATTGAAAACGGATATCGGGTTCGTTTTCGGAAAGGTGGTTTTGTCGATGTGTTCAATGGCGCTGATGGAAAAGATGGCGTTGACGGAAAAGATGGTGCTGACGGAAAGGACGGTGAGAATGGAAAAGATGGTGCACCCGGAAAAGATGGGGAGGATGGAAAAGATGGTGCGCCAGGAAAAGACGGAGAGGATGGGAAAGACGGAGAATGTGGTAAGGATGGTCAAGATGGCAAGGATGCCGCTGCACCGTTTTTATCAATGAAGCAGGGTGAGAGTGGCGTATGGTATTGGATGTTGGATGGAAAGTTTATAGAAGATAAGGACGGAAATAGAATCTCTGTTTATGGAGACAATGCGAATGTCCCCCAAGTCCGTATAGATAATGGCAGATGGCAGATATCTTATGATTCTGGTAATACGTGGAAAGATGCAGGTCCGGCGGATGGACAGAATGGAGATATGATATTTGGCAGCATTGATATAAACACAGCAGATGTAATATTTAAGTTATCTGATGGAACTTCGTTTACGCTGCCGAGATGGAATGGCATTGAGATATCTTTAGATATTGAAGGTGATGAAACTGGAGTTGAGCCTCGAAAGGAGATACAGATTAATTATCATCTGAATTATTCGTCGGATGAGACAATTGTGACAGCCGCCTCGGATGGGAACTATCGCGTAAATGTTCAAAAGAAGGACAATGTATCCGGTAGGATTACCATTACAAGCCCTAAATATTATGAAGATGGACATGTTTCGATAATGGCATCTGACGGAAGCGGATATTTTGCGATAAAAGTGGTAAATTTCTATAAGAGGGAATTGTTTATCACGGGCGATGCTTACACTATTCCTCCGCAGGGCGGTTCAATTACGATTCCGGTAGCAGCAAATTTTGAGTATGTGCTCAAATATAAAGAAGATGTCCAGTGGTTAAGATATACGTCAACTCCAGCTGCTGCTGTACGGAAGCAGAAGATTGATTTGATTGCAGAGATGAATAAGTCTTTCGAGGATCGCAGTGCAGTCTTGGAACTGTATGCGAAGAATGACCCGTCTCATCCTCTTAAGGAAATGAATATTACACAGACGGCTGCGATATGGCGACTTGGACGAAACAGATATATGCTTAATGCTGCTGCGTGTGAACTAAGTACTTATGCTGAATCTACTTCAGGTCTTGTTGTCTCGTGTGATGAATCTTGGCTGAATGTGATAACGGAGACTGAGGACAACATACACTATTCAATAAAAGTGTCGGTTAAAGACAATGATACCGGTGTCATGAGAAGTGCGTCTGTTGTGTTTAAAACAGCAGACGGAGAAGATGAACTTGGCATCATGAGTGTCTCACAGGTGGCTTTGGGTGAAGAAACCCCGGATGATATGATCCTTAAGGTGAGATTGAATTCTGTCAATTCATATAAATTAGTATTGCCTATATGTGGACAAGTTGACTGTTTTATTGATTGGGGTGATGGCTCTGAGGTTGAACATGTAGTGGCAGATTACCCGTCTCATCAGTATGAAGAGAGTGTAAAGGATTATGTCGTGCATATATCGGGAACAGCCTCTGCCTTGAATTCTTTTGTACGATATTCTCCTAGTGTCTCGGAAGTGGTACAATGGGGAAACCTAGGCATTAAAAATATGCAAGGCGCTTTTGAAAACGACTATCTGTTGGTTAAAATTGCAGGGGATATTTCGGGCGCATTTTCAGGTGTCGATAATTTTAATGATGCGTTTAGGGGTTGCGCGTTTCTGGAGTCTATCCCAAAGGATTTGTTTGCTTCGGCAATTAATGCGACGTCTTTTCGAAGCACTTTCTATAAATGTGTTTCTTTGAGGAGTATCCCTGAGGAGTTGTTTAAGAACTGTGGTATGGCTAATGATATGACGGAGATTTTTGCTGATACTGAAATAATAGAGATACCTGAAGGATTGTTGGTCAACTGTTCTCGACTTAAGAATGTTGACGCAATGTTCCGTCACTGTAAATCTATTAAATCCATTCCTCAAAAATTATTCTGGAATTGTCCGAAGATATGTGGAGTTAATGATCTGTTTAGTGATTGTGCTAGTTTGGAGAATATTCCCGAGAAGTTTTTTATGGCAAATTCAGATATTGAATCTATGGTTACTACTTTCAGCGGGTGCAGCTCTTTAAAATCACTTCCTGCCGATTTGTTTTCATACTTACCCAACTTGAAGTGGTTTTGGCAGACCTTCTGCGTCTGTTCTGCATTGGAAACCATACCTGTTTCAATATTTGACAACAACAGAAAGATACAGGATACTCAGGAAATGTTCTTTTGTTGTGGCCTTACAGGAGAATCACCTTATACTGTCATTGAAGGAAAGAAGGTTCATTTATATGAGAGGTGGATGTATCCGGATTGGTTTTATCCTATATCTAAAACATATAACAGGGCCTTTACTGGAAATAATTTTGTGGATCAGGATTCTATGCCAGAAAACTGGAGATATTAACTAAATATTAGTAAGAAAATGATACGAAAAATTTGTTTGCTCCTGTTAGGAGTCATATCTATAGCAGCCTGCAGTACCAATACGATTATCGATGAGATGAATAAGTCCAATCAAGTATTGGAAAATAGGGTGAAAGACAATACTGACCGTATAGAATCGCTTGAGACATTGTGTTCGCAGATGAACTCCAACATCAGCGCCTTGAAGGTCCTTATCGACGCTCTACAAGGTCAAGATTGGGTGAAAAATGTCACCCCTGTTACTGATGGCGCCGGTAATGTTATCGGCTATACTCTTGAATTTTCAAAGAGCGGAACTGTCGTCATATACAACGGGAAAGATGGTCGGAATGGAAAGGATGGCGTTGATGGAGAGGATGGCAAAGACGGTGAAAACGGAAAAGACGGAAAGGATGGAGAAAACGGTAAAGATGGAAAGGATGGAAAGGATGGAGTTGATGGCGACAATGGCAAGGATGGAGAGGATGGCAAAGATGGGAAAGACGGCTATACTCCAAGATTGGAAATACGTAAAGATGCTGACGGTTACTATTACTGGACTGTTGATGGAAATTGGATGCTGACCTCAGATGGTGACAAGATTCTCGCGTCGGGTAGGGATGGAGTTACACCGCAACTTCGCATCCAAGATGGTTTCTGGGAGGTCTCATATGATGGAGGTGTCAAATGGGATCGCCTTGGACAGGCTACAGGTAATGATGGCACTTCATTTTTTGATGACGTAAAAGTGTCTGATGATAATCTTTCACTGACTCTTTCAGATGGAACAACATTGGTGTTTCCTAAATATCAACGTCCGGAAATAACATTCAGCATTGGCGAGGATGGTACAGGTGCAGCTTCAGGTATAGAGGTCGTCATCAAGTATATTCTAAAATCCAAATCATCAAATACGTCCATTACTGCTACTTCTGATGGAAACTATTCTGTCAAAGTAGTAAGGGATGACGATTCTTCGGGAAAACTGATAGTGACTCCTCCTGCTCAATATACAGATGGATATGTCAATGTTCTTGTAACTGATACATATGGGTATTCCCTTTTGAAGGTTATCAATTTTCATGAGAATAAAATCATGTTTCCGGAAGGGTTGGAGTATAGTATTTCACAGGAGGGGGGAGTGCTAAATATTCCGATATCAATGAATTTTGACACGAATATTAAATTGGATTCAGATTGGCTTGCAATTGCTCCGAATACAAGGGCGGCGATGAGAGATTCAATGATTGTCGTATCTGCATCTAGGAATGAAACGTTCGGTAGCCGAAAGGCGGTTATTAATGTTTACTCAAAGACTAATGATTATCAACCCTATGCTGAAATAGTCGTCAATCAGTCATCGGCAAGTTTCTCTATTAGTCAGACTAAATTTGCAATGCCTTATTTGTCATCGACAGTCAAGGCTGATGTGTTTTCCACATTGGGATTAAAGGTAAACGTAAACTCCGGTGCTGAGTGGCTGACTGTGGACTCAGAGAAGGCCGGAGAGAATTATGTCCTGACTATGTCGGCATCAAAAAATGATACCGGATTGAAACGTAACGGTACTGTAACCTTGTTCTCGGACGGTAATGAACGACTCGGCTCGATTCAGATTATTCAGATGGCTGAAAAGTCTGACTCCCCGGAGGACATGGTGTTTACTGTCAGGGCTAATGTTCCGAACGAATATACATCGGAACTGCCTCTGGATGGAGAAATTGACTGTTATGTCGATTGGGGAGACGGGAGTGTGGACTACTATGACTCGAAGCCTGTGAAGCATAAATATCCTTCGGAGTATCCTGCGTCCTATGTGGTGCGGATTTCCGGCAAAGTTACAGGTCTTAATTCGGAGAATATAAGTATGGCGTCCGTAATAGAGGTGAACCAATGGGGAAAGACAGGGCTGAAATATTTGCGTCATGCTTTCTGTAACAATCCGGCTATTGTGAAAGTCTCCGGATGTAATGACGATGAATTCATAAATGTTGTCGATGCGTCAGATATGTTTTCCAATTGTTATAATCTGGCGGAAATAGAAGGACCTCTTTTCTCCGGATGTGCAAATTTAAACAGTCTGTCAAGAGCTTTTGGGGACTGCCGCTCATTGAAAGATATCCCGGCAAATCTTCTTTTCGGGTGTGGAAAGTTGGAGAACGTGAACGGCATGTTTCAGGGGTGCATTTCGTTGGAATCAATCCCGTCTGGGCTCTTTAGGAATTGTGTCCAGTTACGGTATGTTAGTACAACCTTTAACGGATGTAGATCATTGTCCACAATACCTGAGGGATTGTTCAAGTACAGTCCTGATATTGTTGAAGTTAATTCGTTGTTCGGTGAATGTTCATCATTGGTGTCCGTCCCTGTGGACATTTTTGACAATAACAGAAAAATCAATTCTATGAATCATCTGTTTGCCAGATGCGGCAATGTGCAAGGAGAGTCTCCATATACCCTGATAGGCGACAAGAAGATACACATGTATGAACGAAATCAATATACGGACTACTTTTCATATATCGGAAGCTTCCAGTGTGCTTTCGAGTACACTACGTTTACAGATTTTGATGAAATTCCGATTGAATACAGATAAGAAACTAATATTTTTTAACCAAACTAGTTATGAAAAATGTATTGAAAAAAACTGCAGCATCCTTTGCTATTGCATCGATGCTTCTTGTGACATCCTGCAAAAGCTATGACAAGGACATTCAACGTCTGGATGGCCGCGTTGACCATCTGTCAGAATTGATTCAAACCGGAAATGTGTCGCTGACATATATTCCGAGCAGATTGGATGGACATGAATCTGTGCCGTATTATGTTGGCGGGGACAACGTGTCAATAGGTGATTTTACATTGAAATACGATGTCGTGCCAGCCGAGATTGCAGATGAAATAATGCAATCCTGGCAGAAATGCTTATCTGTCAAGGGGGTTTATACCTCGACGAAGGCAGAAGCGGGGGATTTCATATCGCTTTCGGTAAAGTCTGTGTCTGCCGTTGACGGCGTGTTGTCCGTAGTTGTTTCCGGAAATGACATCGATGAGAAGTTTTTCGATGGAAGCATATCTTTAGGTGTGAGTCTGCAAGTGACATCTGGTAGTAATACAATTCGCTCTGAATACGTTGGGCTTGAGCCTTCCACTCATTATGTCGGCGAGACTGGGAAGGACATGGGAGAAGCTGTGAATATTGATGGAACATTATGGGCTCCAGCTAATGTGGGGGCGACATCTGAAGATTTGAACGGAAGTTATTTTACATATGAGGATGCAAAGACAGCTTGTCCTAACGGATGGAATACGCCGTCTAAATCCGATTTGGAAAATGTGTCCAGACATTATTATACATTGCCTGATATGTTTGGATATTATCTCTCAGGCAGTGCAGATTATTCATCTGGAGCAAATTCAATCTTCCTGCCGGCAGCTGGCTTTAAATTGGGTGGTAAAATATTGAATGTGGGACTGACTTTTTATTGGTCATCCACAATGGGAGATGATGGCCCTTATTATTTGGGTGCCACAGGAGGTGATCCTGCGGTTATATCAGGACCTTATGCAATGAATGGATTGCCTGTCCGTTGTGTCAAGAAATAAATAGAATATTATACCAAGAAAATGAGCGCTATGAGAAGAATACTGATATGTGCTTTTATAATTGCTGCCCTGCATGGTTGCAAGCGCTATGACAAAGATATCAAGCGTCTGGAAGGCCGCATTGACCATATAGAAAACACTGAGATAAATTCGCTCAGCCAGCAAGTGGATGCGATAAACAAGTCGCTACCGCAGCTTCAGAAGGCTGACAAAGAACTCAGGGGTTATATCACTAAGCTTCAGGAGACCGCATCGGAACTACATAAGTCAATCGGGGAGACAGATGAGAAGATAGCAAAGGTTCGCGAGGAACTGGAAAGGGCGATAAGTGATGCGGAGGCTGGCGATGCAGCATTGAGGGAAGAACTGTTATCTGCGCTGAGAACCGCGAAGTCTGATATCCTTTCCCAACTGACTGCAGCAAAGAGTGAAATGCAGGGTCAGTTGGGTAAGATAGAGGAGACGATATCCGCTCTTCAGACGAAGGATGCGGAACTGGAAAAGAAAATCTCGGAACTCCAGGCATGGGCAGGTGGCGAGATTCAGAAGTCAAAGGATTGGGTGACTGCCACATTTGTCACACTCGAGCAGTATAACTCGGTTACGGCCGAAATTGCCACAATACGGCAGAGTGTGGAATCCTTGAACAACTCGCTGTCAGCGCTGGAAACTAAGTTCAAGGAGGCGGTTGCCAAAGAAATAGAGGCCGCACTGAAGCCGATACGTGATCAGATCTCATCGGACATTGTGAATGAAGTCACAGTGTCATATACTACAGCCATAAGCAATGCAAAAGCTGAAGTCACTGAGGCTTACAAGGCAGAAATCGCTTCCTCAATTGCATCATTGGAGAGCTCGCTTAAAAACTGGATAAACAGCGCATTGACAGGCTATTATACCATCAATGAGACCGATGCGAAAATGTCGTCATTGAAGACAGATTTGGAGATGCAACTGAGATCCCAGAAGACATATCTGGAGAGCCTGCTTGAAAACCTTTCAGACAGCCTGTCTGTGGGAATTAAGGATAATGCAGCGCTGATTGAGTCAGTGCAGTCCAGTCTTGCTTCGTTGAAGAAGACTCAGGAAGCCAATGCTGCTGAGGTTTCTGCATTGAAGAAAGAACTTGCAGAGTCAAAGGAAACTATGACTGAGGCGTACAATAAAGCAATAGAGGCCGCTATCAATGAACTTGGCGGAAAACTCACATCTGATATCAAGTCTGAGATTGAGAATGTAAACAAGCTCATTGATGCGAAAATTGCCGAAGTGGAGCAGGAACTGGCGGCTCTGGATGCTAGAGTGAAACTGTTGGAAGAAAGTATTGTATCCATAAAGGCATCGCTTAAATCCATTATGGAGGAGCTTACAGCTATGAAAGATCAGATTTCGAAGCTTGTCAGTAGGATTATCTCCATATCCCATGTGCCGACATTTTACAATGGAGAGGAGATTGTTCCTTACAAGTTGAATGGAAATGTTCCGGTGCCTGAGGATTTCACCATAAGATTCGAGGTGGCACCGGCGAGTGCTTCATCTGAGATTGCAGATGTGTGGCAATCGGCGCTGTCGGTGAAAGGAGTATATACAAAGGCTTCTCTTAAAGGAGTCGGTGACTTCTTGCAGATTCCTGTAGTGTCAGTGTCTGCTGAAGGTGGTATTCTGTCCGTGACAATGTCCGGAGAGGAAATTGATGATGCATTCTTTGTCGGGAATACAAAACTGAATATCAGGTTAAAAATATCCAGCGGCTCCAGTGAAGTGCTGTCGGAATATGTCGGGATTCAGCCGTACAAATCTTCATCAGATTTGGATTACTATGATAAGAACGGCGTTTATCATGGACAGGCTGTTGAGATTGACGGACTGATGTGGGCTCCTGTAAATGCGGGGTCGGACGGAACAAATATATATGGCGAATTATATAATTTCAGCGAGGCGGGCGAAGTCTGCCCTTCAGGATGGCGTCTTCCGACAAAGAATGAACTATTTTCATTGTCCAAGAATCATGCATCTTCATCTTCAAATGGCGTTTTCGGCTTTGACTTTTATGGAAGCGCATCTCCGTCATCTGATAGGCCTAAGGTGTTTTTTCCTGCCTCTGGACAATACACAATGGGCAACGTTGTAGACAAGGGAAGCCGAGGTTATTACTGGTCATCTGATGAAGTGGCTGATTCAAACCCTTCATGCGCATATGGCTTGACTCTTTCCAACGGAGGCTCGGTCGGAAGCCTTGTCGCCAATGTTGACACGAAGAATTCTGTCCGCTGTGTTAAGGGTGAGGTGAAACCAGGTGGACCGGAACCGACGGTTGGGCCGAACGACTATGTTGATGCAATCGCCAAAAATTGGGGAGAATCCGTGAAAATTGGAGACCTATATTGGGCACCTGTGAATTGTGGAGCTACAGAATCGAATCTCTATGGAGAATACTATTCATATAAATCGTCAGAGACAGCATGTCCATCAGGCTGGAGGCTTCCGACTAATTCGGAACTTTCTTCATTGTCAGAACATTATTCGAGTATGGTTACATATAGGGGCATGAAAGGGCGCTGGTTTTCAGGTACATCTGATTATTGTTCATCCGGTGTCCCAAAGGTGTTTTTCCCTGCGGCGGGCTGCAGTGGAAGAGATAAGGATGAGGGAGGCGAATATTGCTCTTCTTCAACCTATAATGATCCAACTTGGTACTTTGAGTTTAGAGTCTTTCTGAAATTTGATGATAAAAGTGTGAGCGATAATCAGATTCTGTCTTCGTCAACAAAAACATATTCTGTCCGTTGCGTTAAGAAATGATACTAGATAGAAAACCCGGTTCTGCAATCAGCGGAACCGGGTTTTCAGATATGTTATGATAGGTTATTATCTGTATTCGTTCTCTTTGTTGAACTTGCCTGTCCAGAGAGCCTTGATAGTGTGCTTCGGATCGGCGTCGTCCTTCAATTCGAATTCGATTGTGTATTTGCCGTCACCTGCATCCTTGATGGTGATTGTGCCTTCAGTTGCAGGGGCACCGCCGGCCTCATAGCCGTCTGAATCGAATGTCATGTAGCACAATGTGTCCTTGAATGCTGAGAAATCACGATATCCCGGACCGAACTCTCCGATGGTAGGGTTTGACGCATCCTTAGGAGTCGTGAATGTTCCGACAGGACTTGAAGCATTGGCAGCAGCTACAACCGAGAGGTAGAATGATTCGTCAGAAGTATGGTTGTTCACGATAATTTCATACTCGCTGTAGTCATCATAGCAATAGTGGTTCATGTAAGAGAAGATATCATCTGTCTCATTGAAAATCAAAGTCTTGTCCTCGCGGAGAATACTGTTCCAGTCGCCATCAGGCAGGTTAGGAGAGTTATCCCTGAGGTTCGCTTCGCCCATAGGGAACTTACCCTTGATGGAAACTCCGTCCTCTGAAACACAGTCGATGGTGATTTCATAGTTGTCCCCGCTTCTTTCCACCTTGATGTCGCCCTTCTGGATGAGTCCGTAGAGGACAGCGGTATTGGTAGGTTTTACTTCCATACAGTAGGTACCTGCGTAGAGAGGAACTCCCATGAGGTTATAGTATGCTCCAGGCATGTATGTTCCTGCCTTTTTACGGACAAACTGTAGATTCTGGGTCAACCAATATCAGTAATAAGCGGATCCGCTCATTCTGCACACGGGACTTTATTCTTGTTGCATTATCCTGATCCTGGTTGACCCTCGGTCGCTTGCCCCCCGGTTGCGCGATTCGTCCGTAAACCCCCGCCTTCTACCGGACAACTTGTTGGTTTTGAGTAACTTGTCCGTGAAACCCTGCCTTTTACGGACAAGCTGTGGATTCCGGGTCATCCAATATCAGTAATAAGCAGATCCTCTCATTCTGCACACGGGACTTTATTCTTGTTGCGGAACCCGTCCGTAAATGCGGCATCACATGAGGTACTTGCTCATGTCTTCGCCACGGCTCTGGGCCTCGCGGATTTCGGTGGAGGAGATATCCACGATCGGCGCATCGAGAAGCTGGATGTGATAGATCTGCCGGTCGGCATCCTCCAGACTGAACCGTTCCGCTCCGGAAAGCGACTCGTCCAGGACGTAGAAAGCGGGGAAGTGCTTGCATTCGTTCATGAGCGCTGCCCTCAATGCCTTGATGTCGAAGCCCTTACGCGGATATACAGCTACACCGTATTCGGAAAGGATACGGGGAAAGTCACGCCATTTGTGTATCGAGGAGAGGTTGTCCGCGCCTATGACCAATGTGAAGTCGTTCTCCGGCTCACGTCGCTTGAGCGCATCCAATGTGCGGATCGTGTAGTGCGGAGGCTCCATTTTCAGTTCAATGTCATCCACCCACACGTTCAGTTCAGGATGTCGGCGGACAGCTTGGACAGCGGCATTGTACCGGTCCTGTCCGGAACTTGCATCAATCGAGTCCTTCAGCGGATTTTTTGGCGATACCACCAGATAGACCCAATCGAATTCCTTCTTTACGGTAAGGTATTCCATTATGGCCTGATGACCGATATGGAGCGGATTGAAAGAACCGGCGTAAACGGCAATGCGCATGATCAAAAATTATTGTAGGAAGTCGTCAACCACTTTTTCAGCTTCGGCATAAGCTTTCTGCAAATCATCATTGACAAGAATATAGTCGAACTTGTCAGCGTAAGTCATTTCCTCTGAGGCCTTTGCGACGCGCTTTGCGATGGCTTCGGCGCTGTCGGTGCCTCTGGCGACGAGCCTCTTCCGCAACTCTTCCACTGACGGGGCCTGGATGAATACTGACAATGCCTTGTCTCCGAAGTATTTCTTCAGGTTCACGCCGCCTTTCACATCCACGTCGAAGATGATGACATGGCCCTTGTCCCAGATTCTCTGGACCTCTGACTTGAGCGTGCCGTAGAACGAACCTGCATAGACCTCCTCGTACTCCACGAACTTGTCTTCAGCTATCATCTTGCGGAACTCGTCAGCCGTAAAGAAGTGATATTCAATGCCGTTGCGCTCCTGTCCGCGTGGCGCGCGGGAAGTCGCCGATACAGAGAACTCCATCTCGGGATGCAACTTGAGAATATGGCTCACAATGGTGCTTTTCCCGGAACCTGACGGGGCTGAAAATATGATTACTTTATTGCTCATTCTGATAATTGTTGGATTCTGACGCAAAAGTAAGCATTTTTTGCTTAACTGCCCGTAAGTTGGTAACTTTACCGGACAAACCAGCTGAAAAAGTAGTTAACCATTCATCGGACACGAAAATTTATGAATTCAGACAAATACGTCATCGGCATTGACTTCGGCTCAGATTCGGCAAGAGCGGTCATTGTGAACTGCGCGGACGGCTCGATAGTCGGAGAAAGCGTCAGTTTCTACAAGAGATGGAAGCAGGGACTCTTCTGCGACCCGTTGAAATCACAGTTCAGACACCATCCGCAGGATTACATTGACGCGATAGAGTCGGCAGTGGGGGCGGTCACTTCCGCACATCCGGATCAGGCTCGGAATATCGTGGCATTGTCAGTGGACACTACCGGAAGCACACCGTGTTTCGTGGATGAAAACCTCGTTCCACTCTCCCTGAAGCCGGAATTCAGTGAAAATCCGGATGCGATGTTCATCCTGTGGAAGGACCATACGGGGACCGATGAGGCCGCCCGGATCGAGGCTGCCTGTCATGCCAATGTCCCTGACTACACCATGTTGTCAGGCTTTGCCTACTCTCCTGAGGCATATTGGTCCAAGGCCCTGCATGTGCTGAGGACTTCTCCGCAGGTGCGTGAGGCGTATTTTACGGCGATTGAGCTGTGTGACTGGATTCCGGCGCTTCTGACCGGATGCCACAACATTGACAATTTCTGTATCAGCCACAGCTGTGTGGGCGAAAAATCGTTCTGGTGCGAGAAGTGGGGCGGCTATCCTCCGGTGGAATTCTTCGAAAAGATAGATCCGGTGCTCGTGAAACTCAGGAAGAGCCTGTCTGACAATGACCGGACTCCTGATGTGCCGGTGGGCAATATCACAGACGAGTGGGCCGACAGATTGGGCGTTCCTCACGGAATCGTAATCGGTGCCGGCAATATCGACTCGTTCTCGGGCTCGTTCGGCTCAGGCGTGGAAGAAGGCGTGCTCGTGATGAGCTTCGGCACTTCGGCTGCCTATACCACCGTTTTCAGGCCGGAGACTCTGGACAATGTGATTGACGGTGTCATGGGACAGGTGGACGGGCTGATTACTCCCAAGATGATAGGCATCGAGACCGGACTCAGCGCTTACGGGGATGTTTACGCTTGGCTCAAGCGCCTGATAATGACTCCGGTAAACAATATTCTCGCGGACTGCGACGTGCTGCCGAAAGAAGATGTGGCAGCGATTGCGGACTACATTGACGATAAGATGATGCTGGAGCTGAACCGGTCTGCGGAGCGGGTAAGTCCGAACATCCACAATCCTTTCGCGACGGACTTCCTTAACGGCCGCAGGGCGCCGGCTTCGAATATGCGTCTGTGGGGCTCGCTGATGGGCTTGAAGCTGTCCACGGATGCTGGGGCGATATTCCGTTCACTTGTCGAGGCGACTTCGTTTGCTTCCAAAGTGATAATGGATGGCGTGGAAAGTGCCGGGCTGAAGATCGACAAGGTGATTGCTACCGGAGGCATTGCCCAGAAATCGCCTTTGGCCGTGCAGATGGTGGCCGATGTGCTCAACAAGGAAATAGAAATTTGTTCGTGCAAGCAGTCGGGAGCGCTCGGGGCTGCCATTTTTGCTGCTGCCGCTGCCGGAGTCTATCCTGATTTCAGGACAGCGCAAAGGTCAATGATACATAAGAATTCCAAGGTCTATTATCCTGATACTGAGAGCCATAAGTTCTTGCTTGAACGTTTTGGACTCTATAGGAAGGCCGTGGATTATACTGAAAAAGTTCAGGAGGAATTCTTTAATTTTGATGAAATTGACTAATTTTGTGGAGTTTTGCTGAACCGTGCGGATAAATTATATGACATTTTGTCGGAAAAGTAGCAAGGTGGCAGAATTATTGCAGAAAAGCCTGCGGATTCAGTAAGCGTTTAGGGCTTACGTAATGTTCATTGAAATAATTTCTAATTTTTATAGAATATGGTTTCTTATAAAGAATTAGGCCTTGTAAACACAAGAGAAATGTTTGCAAAGGCTGTAAAAGGCGGATATGCTATTCCTGCCTTCAACTTCAACAATATGGAGCAGCTCCAGGCTATTATCCAGGCTTCAGCAGAGTTGAAGTCACCAGTCATTCTTCAGGTTTCTAAGGGTGCCCGCAACTATGCGAACCAGACTCTTCTCCGTTACATGGCAGAAGGTGCTGTACAGTATGCCAAGGAACTCGGTTGGGAACATCCTCAGATCGTTCTTCACCTCGACCACGGCGATTCTTTCGAACTCTGCAAGAGCTGCGTGGATATGGGCTTCTCTTCAGTTATGATCGACGGTTCTGCTCTTCCATACGAGGACAACATCGCTCTTACAAAGAAGGTTGTAGAGTACGCTCACAAATATGATGTTACCGTAGAGGCGGAGCTCGGTGTTCTCGCAGGTGTTGAGGATGAGGTTGCTGCTGAGGAATCTCACTATACAAAGCCTGAGGAGGTTATCGACTTCGCTACCCGTACAGGTTGCGATTCACTCGCCATCTCCATCGGTACTTCACACGGTGCATACAAGTTCAAACCAGAGCAGTGCACACGTGACCCTAAGACAGGCCGTCTCGTTCCACCGCCGCTTGCATTCGACGTTCTCCACGAGATCGAGAAGAAGCTCCCTGGATTCCCTATCGTTCTCCACGGATCATCTTCAGTACCACAGGAGTATGTAGATATAATCAATACTCATGGCGGAAAACTTCCAGATGCAGTAGGTATTCCTGAGGAGCAGCTCCGCGAGGCTGCCAAGTCAGCTGTCTGCAAGATCAACATCGACTCAGATTCACGTCTTGCAATGACTGCTGCCATCCGCAAGGTATTCGTTGAGAAACCGGGCGAGTTCGACCCACGTAAATATCTTGGTCCTGCACGTGACGAGATGAAGAAACTCTACGAGCACAAGATCAAAGACGTTCTCGGTTCAGACGGCAAAGCTGAATAATCAGCCAACCCTATAGCAACTAAGTCCAGATATCTTCACAGGTATCTGGACTTTTTTCGTTTATGACGGTTTATGGTGGCTGTCGGAGATGCCGAAATGGCGGCGGTACTCTTGGACTGAATTCTGGAGGTGCTTTTCCACGGCTCTGGTGGAGATTCCGAGAATCTCGGCTATCTCGCTGTGCGTCATGCCCTCAATGCGGCTCATGTAGAAGATGTCCCTCGTACGCTCCGGCAGAAAATTCGAAAAATCCAGAACGGCCGTAATGTCGTAAGCGTCTCCGCAGTTACGTATCGTCGCGTTTTTAGCGGTTCCGTACTTTTGCCCATGGAAATGTCTGGCAGAGATACAGGGACACGGATGTTTTTTTCGAACAACCTGCATGTCGTGATTTGGTGTATATTCTTGAGTGTCAAGGAGATATAATGAACGACCAAATGCAGGTTATGTGAAAAAGTGGGTAACCTGGCTTTCGCTTTATCTACTAACTGGTTGTGAATCAATGCTTTCGTCTGTTGCGCCAATTTCAGGTTGTTCGGTTTTTCTCTCTGATCATGCCACATTTTCCGATTTCATTTTGCTTCCATAATAGTTTATTCTTTTGGTAAACTTTTTTCAGGACGATACACGGGGCGCAGTGCGTAAATTTCTGATTATTACCACTTTAGCTGTTTTCAGAGCTGCGAAAATACCAACTCTGAAAATGCCTAAACCTCTGTTACTCAGTGATTTATAGGTTGCGCTTGCTGTGGCCGTGTTGTGGCGCTGGCAAGCCGAGCAGCGGCATGGCCCGCGGCGAATTGCGAAGCACCCTGAGCTGAGCGGGCTCTTGCCGCTGCCGGCGGGTAGGAACTCCAAAATCGAAACCAAGTAATCCCAGAGGAAATCCCAGGCACATAAAAAAGACCGGCCATAACTGGTCGGTCTTTAAAATCTATCGCAAACTGAATGATTATTCAGCTACAACTTCAAATGAGAAAGTGCCCTTTACATTCTTGTAGCACTTGACTTCAGCCTCGTAAGTTCCGAGAACCTTAACTTCCTTGGAAAGGATCACGATGTCTTTCTTGTCAACCTCAACACCAGCAGCAACAAGTGCGTCTGCGAGCTGAGCTGTAGTTACAGAACCGTAAATCTTGCCGTTTTCGCTGACCTTGACTGCAACCTTGACTGCAACTGCTGCAACCTTGGCTGCAAGAGCCTCAGCGTCTGCGATAAGTTTAGCCTCTTTGTGAGCTCTCTGGCGAACTGTCTCAGCGTGCTGCTTCTTTGCAGACTCAGTAGCGAGAATAGCGTAGCCCTGAGGGATAAGATAATTAAGAGCGTATCCGGATTTTACCTTAACGATTTCGTCTGCGTGACCGAGGTTGGCCACTTCTTTCTTCAAAATAATTTCCATATTACTGTCTCCTGATTATTTAAGAAGGTCTGTTACGTATGGGAGAAGCGCAAGTGAGCGTGCTCTCTTGACAGCCTGAGCGACTTTTCTCTGGAATTTGAGAGAAGTTCCGGTGATACGGCGAGGAAGGATTTTTCCCTGCTCGTTCAGGAATTTCTTAAGGAACTCAGGATCCTTGTAATCTACATATTTGATACCTGCTCTCTTGAAACGGCAGTATTTTTTCTTTCTAACCTCTACAGTTGGAGGGTTCAGATAACGGATTTCGTTATTCTGCTGTGCATTGTTTGTCTGTGCCATAATTCTTTTCTCCGTAAATTATTCTGCAACCTCAGCTGACTTTGCAGCAGCCTTGGCCTGCTTGTTGGCTCTTCTCTTCTCAGCATAAGCGACTGCGTCTCTGTCGAGAGCGACTGTGAGGAATCTGATGATTCTCTCGTCACGGTGATACTGGGTTTCAAGCTTTCCGATGAACTCAGGGTTAGCTTTGAATTCGATCAGGTGATAGAATCCTGATGTCTTGTGCTGGATAGGGTAAGCAAGCTGCTTCAGACCCCAATCTTCTTCGTACACAACTTCGCCACCATGTTTGGTGATGTAGTCGACGTACTTGGCAACCGCTTCCTTCATCTGAGCCTCAGATAAAACGGGAGTTGCAATGAAAACGGTCTCGTACTGTTTCATACTTCTAATTTTGTTTGTTAATTAATACTTCCTTGAGTGCACAACGCGCAAAAGGACTGCAAATTTAGTCATTTTTTGTTTTATATCAATACCTTTCGCAAGTTTATTTTATTTTCCGGCGAATAATGGCGAATAATTATTACATTTGAGTTTTGAACAATGACAGGAAAACTATGAAAACAGCATTGATAACGGGAATAGCAGGGCAGGACGGCTCTTATCTTGCGGAACTTCTCCTCGAAAAAGGCTACGATGTGCATGGCGTGATACGTCGCTCGTCAGTGGATTTCCGCGAAAGGATCGCCCACCTGGAAGGACGCCCGCATTTTCATCTGCATTATGCCGACATGACCGACTCGATGAGCCTGGTTCAGGTGGTAGGCCGTGTGCGTCCCGATGAAATATACAATCTCGCGGCCCAGAGCCACGTACAGGTAAGTTTCGACTCGCCGGAATATACGGCCAATGTAGATGCCACCGGAGTCCTCCGCGTGCTGGAAGCCATCCGTCAATGCGGTTTGGAGAAGACCTGCCGTATGTATCAGGCCTCCACATCCGAGTTGTACGGAAAAGTAGAGGAAGTGCCTCAGAATGAGAACACTCCGTTCCATCCTTATTCCCCTTATGCTGTCGCCAAACTCTACGGCTTCTGGATAGTGAAGGAATATCGTGAGGCGTATGGCATGTTCTGCTGCTCGGGAATCCTGTTCAATCATGAGTCCGAAAGACGTGGCGAGACCTTCGTTACTCGCAAGATTACACTTGCCGCGGCACGCATTGCCCAGGGCAAACAGGAGAAACTCTATCTCGGCAACCTGTCCTCACTGAGAGACTGGGGCTATGCCAAGGACTATGTGGAATGTATGTGGCTCATCCTCCAGCACGAGAAGCCTGAGGATTTCGTGATAGCGACAGGCGTGCAGCACAGCGTAAGGGAGTTCTGCTACCTGGCATTCAAGCACGTGGGCATTGACCTCGAATTTGTCGGCGAAGGCGCGGACGAAAAAGGCATTGACAAGAAAACGGGGAAAGTCATCGTCGAGGTGTCACCGGATTTCTACCGTCCTACCGACGTCGTGAATCTCTGGGGCGACCCTACGAAAGCGAAGGCGGAACTCGGCTGGAACCCTGCCAAGACATCATTTGAAGAACTCGTGAAGATAATGGTCGATGCCGACATGGCCAAGGTGGCCGGGGACAATGCCAGTGAAAAAGTCCGCACGAATCTCGTGGAATACCTCGAAAAAGGCATCGTAAAGTAGGGGGCGGAAAACCATCGTAATGAAGCACGTAAAATACGTAAAACAACTGGAAATGCTCGACAGGAACAGCAAAATATATGTCGCGGGGCACAGAGGCCTCGTGGGCTCTGCAATCTGGAACAATCTCCTGAGCCGCGATTATACGAACCTTGTTGGCCGTACCCACAGCGAACTGGATCTGACCGACCAGTATGCCGTGGAACGCTTCTTCGATGAAGAAAAACCGGATGCGGTGGTGCTGGCGGCAGCATTCGTGGGCGGAATCATGGCCAATTCATTGTACCGTGCGGATTTCATAATGCAGAATATGAAGATGCAGTGCAACGTCATAAGCAATGCCTACCGCTGCGGAGTGAAGAAGCTGCTCTTCCTCGGTTCCACCTGCATCTATCCGAAAAATGCGCCTCAGCCGATGAAGGAGGACGCCCTTCTGACCTCACCGCTTGAATATACCAATGAGGAGTATGCGATAGCGAAAATCGCTGGCCTGAAGATGTGCGAGAGCTACAACCTCCAGTACGGAACGAATTACATCGCCGTCATGCCGACCAACCTTTACGGGCCGAATGACAACTTCCATCTGGAGAACAGCCACGTGATGCCGGCGATGATGAGGAAAATCTACCTCGCAAAACTGCTGCACGCCCGCGATTGGCATGCCATCGAAACGGATATGGACCGCCGCCCGATAAATCCGGACAATAAGCTCCGCGCCATCATCGGCGAGGGCAATGTGGACGGCTCCAACCCGCGCGAAAGGATATTGGAAGCATTGGCATTCTACGGAATCAGCGACAATAAAGTAGTGCTCTGGGGCACGGGAAAGCCGCTTCGCGAGTTCCTCTGGAGCGAAGACATGGCTGACGCCAGCGTACATGTCCTGCTCAATGTGGATTTCAGCGACATCATCGGCATTGACAAATACAGTTCAGTCTTCTACGGCGCGAAAACCGACGGGGAAGTGAACCGCAACAACAGCGAAGGACGCGGCGGAGCGATTCCGTCTCTCGGCGAGATCAGGAATTGTCATATCAATGTCGGTACAGGTAAAGAACTGACTATCCGCGAGTTGTCTTCACTCGTGGCGGATGCGGTAGGCTTTGAAGGTGAAATAGTGTTCGACGAATCCAAGCCGGACGGCACCCCGCGCAAACTCATTGACGTCTCCAAACTCCACAGCCTCGGCTGGCATCACAAAGTGGAAATCGACGAAGGAGTACGCAGGCTGTTCGACTGGTACAGATCCACATTGGCCTAGACTCCGTACATCTTTTCGTAGTACTTCTGGTAGTCGCCGCTGGTGACATTGTCCAGCCAGTCCTGATGCTCAAGATACCACTTGACGGTCTTTTCTATGCCCTCCTCGAACTGAAGTGAAGGCTCCCATCCGAGTTCCCTCTGGAGCTTTCTCGAGTCAATGGCATAGCGCATATCGTGGCCCTTTCTGTCGGTCACGAAAGTAATCAAGTCATTGTCAGCACCTTCCTCTCGGCCGAGCAGCCTGTCGGTAGTCGCGATCAGGACCTTTATGATGTCAATGTTCTTCCACTCGTTGAACCCTCCTATATTATAGGTATCGGCGACCTTTCCTTTGTGGAAGATAATGTCAATGGCCCTCGCGTGGTCTTCCACATATAGCCAGTCACGCACGTTCTCTCCGGTGCCATAGACAGGGAGCGGCTTGCGGTGGCGTATATTGTTGATGAACAGAGGAATAAGCTTTTCCGGGAACTGGTATGGACCATAGTTGTTCGAGCAGTTCGTCACAATCGTCGGCATACCGTAGGTGTCGTGGAACGCCCTCACAAAATGGTCGGACGATGCCTTGGATGCAGAATATGGCGAGTGTGGCTGATATTTGGTCTCTTCCGTGAAGAACTCATGTCCGTAAGCATGGTGGTGCGCGGACGACGCCTTGGTCGAAAATGGAGTTTCAATGCCCTGAGGGTCAGTGAGTTCCAGTGCGCCGTAAACCTCGTCCGTGGAAATATGGTAGAACCGGCACTCTGTGCACACTTCGTCTCCATCTGCATTGACACGGCTCATCTTCCACGGCTCCTTCTGGCTCTCCCAGAAGATTTTGGCGGCCTGAAGCATTGACAATGTGCCCATTACATTGGTCCGCGCGAAAGTGAACGGGTCCTTGATGGAGCGGTCCACGTGCGATTCCGCGGCGAGATGGATGATGCCGTCCACATCGTAGCGCCTGAGCGTCTGGAGAATCGTCTCGAAGTCGCAGATGTCCGCCTTGAGGAACGTGTAGTTCGGCCTGTCCTTGATGTCGTCGAGGTTCGCCAGGTTTCCGGCATAGGTGAGCTTATCAATGTTGATGATGTGATAATCAGGATATTTGTTCACAAACAGTCTGACGACGTGGCTTCCGATGAAACCTGCTCCGCCTGTGATGACAATCGCTCTGCTGTAATGCTTCATATCTCTTAAAATTCTGTTCCTTTTCTGAATGGTGTGACAAAGTCTTTCAGGAGAGGATGCCTGGTGTCCTTTTCGCTCAATATGGCCACCTCCTGCGGGACTTTCCAGTCGATTCCGAGGCTGCTGTCCAGGATGCTTATGCCGCCGTCCGCCTCAGGATGGTAGAAATTGTCGCATTTGTATTGGAACAATGCCTTTTCGCTCAGCACAGCGAATCCGTGTGCAAATCCGTGCGGGATGAAGAGCTGCCTGTGGTTGTCCTCGGAAAGTTCCACGGCGACGTGCTTTCCGTAGGTAGGCGAACCCTCCCTGATGTCCACGGCCACATCCAGAACTGTACCCTTCACGCAGCGTACCAGTTTGCTCTGTGCATATGGCGGTCTCTGGAAATGGAGCCCCCTCATTACACCATAAGAAGACAATGACTCATTGTCCTGTACAAATACCACGTGGCCGATTTTCTCGTCGAACTCTCTCTGCGAGAAACTTTCGAAGAAATATCCGCGCGCGTCCCTGAAAATTTTCGGCTCAATGACATAAACGCCCTCGAGTTCCGTCTTTATCACATCCATTTTCTCAATTCTTATTGCGTCAGAAACAAATATAATAATTATATTCGCTGAATCTGTAACAATATGTAACAATTTAAATGATTTTTCGATGAAAGGGATTGTTTTGGCAGGTGGCAGCGGTACTCGTCTGTATCCTATAACCAAGGGAATAAGCAAGCAGCTCATCCCGATATATGACAAGCCTATGATTTATTACCCTATTTCCGTGCTCATGCTTGCCGGAATCAGGGAAATACTCATAATCTCCACGCCCCAGGATCTGCCGGGCTTCCGTCGCCTTCTGGAGGATGGCAGCCAGTTCGGAGTCAGTTTCGAATATGCCGAGCAGCCTTCTCCGGACGGTCTGGCACAGGCATTTATAATAGGTGAGGAATTCATCGGAAAAGACGATGTGTGCATGGTGCTGGGAGACAATATCTTCTATGGCTCCGGCTTTACCGGAATGCTCAGGGATACCGTCTCATTGGTCGAAAATCACTCAGAGGCCTGCGTTTTCGGCTATCTGGTGAGTGATCCCAAGCGTTACGGCGTGGCTGAATTTGACGCGGAAGGAAAGTGCCTGAGCATCGAGGAAAAACCGGAGAATCCCAAGAGCAATTATGCGGTGGTAGGCCTGTATTTCTATCCGAACGAAGTGGTGGAAGTGGCCAAGAACGTGCGCCCTTCAGCAAGGGGAGAGCTGGAGATAACATCTGTGAATCAGGAGTTCCTGTCCAGGGGAAAGCTCAATGTCAAGACTCTCCAGCGCGGCTTCGCCTGGCTTGATACAGGCACCCACGAGTCTCTTTCGGAGGCGTCCACATTCGTGGAGGTGATAGAAAAACGCCAGGGCCTGAAGATCGCCTGTCTCGAGGATATCGCATATAAGAACGGCTGGATAACCAGAGAGAAACTCGTAGAGGTTGCAGCCCCGATGGCGAAGAATGACTATGGCCAATATCTTCTGCGACTTGCCGGTGAGCTGAAGTAGCGGCTCTGACAAGAACACCGTCCCGGTAATAGACTGTACAACATAAAAACCGCCGCGAAGCAGACAATTGACTTCGCGGCGGTTTCAATTATGGGCGGCAGAGCGCCGCCCCCGTATCACTATTCTGCTTCAGCAGCCTTGTCAGGACGCATAATCACTGTCTTGGCAGTGCCGGAAGCGAGGATTGTCTTCAGAATGTTCTGAATGTCAGAAGGTTTGAGGTTGTTTACAGCCTCCTCGTACTCCTTGTCGTAGTCATATCCGAACAGGTCGTACTCCTTCAGGGCTCTGAGCCAGTATCTGTTGTTGAGCTTGGACTCAGGGATGTTCTTCTTCAGATTCTTCACCGTCATGTCGAACTCCTCTGCGGTAGGACCTTCCTCAGCGAGATTGTTGAGTCCCTCGAGACTGAGGCTTATGAGCTTGTCCGCAGCAGCCGGCTTGGTGTCGAAATATACCTGGAGAAGAGCCTCGGCCTTAGGCTCATTGGTCATTGAACCTTGAGCGGATGCGCCGTATGTGCCGCCCTCGTCCTCACGGAGAGACTTGGTGTATCTCATGTCGAGAATGTATGTGGCAGCAGAAAGAGCTACGTCATCCAGTACTCTGTATTCCGGAAGAATCGCGTCAAATACCTCGATAACAGTCACTTTCGGTGTCTGCATATCTGTCTTGAAGTCATTTGTGGCCTTGCCGGAAAGAATCGCCGGCTTCTCATATTTGCATTCGAAAGGACGCTTGCCCTTGTTGATGGAACCGAGATATTTCTGGATCAGAGGAAGAACCGTGTCAATGTCGAAGTCACCGCAGAAGATGGCGGTAGCGCCGGCAGCATCATGGAACAGCATCCTGTAATCCTTCTCGATAGTAGCGAGGCTGGCTTCTTCCAATGTCTTCTCGGTGATGAGAGTCTTACGAGGATTCTCGCCGTAGAGAGTGCTCTGGAGCTCCTTGCTGAACTTGTAGCTCGGCTGTTTCACATAGTTGGGAACGATGCTCTGAAGCTTCTTGATGGCCTGGTCGAACTCGGCCTGGTCGAAACGAGGGTCTGCGAAATATAGATAGGTGAGCTGCAGGGCTGTCTCCAGGTCCTTGGTCGTGCTGCTTCCGGAAACACCGTGACGCAGAGAATTGATATAAGGAGCTACAGAAACATTCTTGCCTGCAAGCATCTTGGTTACAGTGGTCTCAGGGAATTTGGAAATACCGCTGCAGTTCAGGAAAAGACCCCAGACATTGTCGTCGAAACTGCTCAGGTCCTCGGTAGGAATCATTGACAGTCCACCTTTCTTATAAAGGTTGAAGATGATGCTGTTCTTCTCATCCTGTGAAGGACGGAGAATGACCTTTAGGCCGTTCTTGAGTGTCAATACGGTGCTGCCGTGGAGCTCTGACCTTGAGATGGATTTCACTGCGCTTCCCTTGAGCTTGCTCTCGTCGAGGAAGTCGGAGTCGATCGCCTCTACGGCATTGGCCTTGATGTCTGAAGATTCAACCTCGGCAATGGCCTTGCTGAAATCCTCTACGGTAGGAGTCACAAGTCCTTCTTTCTCAGGGCCTTTGTAGAGGACGACCAGATTGTTCTCAGGAATGAACTGGGCTACGACCTGGTTGATCATCTGGTCCTGGAGCATAGGGAGGAGCTGCTCTACGATTTCGTATTCTGTCTGAGGGTGCATGTAGGCATAGTTGTCGAAGAAATTGTTGATCAACGGCTGTACAAGCTCCTCGTTCTTTCTGCTGTCAGCACTCTTGGCTGCACTTTCGTAAGCGGAAAGAAGTTCAGACTTGGCCCTCGCGATTTCGTCGCTGCTGAATCCGAATCTCTTCATCTTCTCGATTTCCGTCAGCAATGCCTTGAACGCGACAAGCGCTTCACCTTCGTGGCAGGCAGCCTGTCCCATAGTGACTTCCATCGTCTCGCACATGTTGCCGATGCCGAATCCCGCACTTGAGAAAGGAGCGTCAGCTTTCGCTGCAATATCGCTGAGCCTTTCGTTCATTATGCTGGAAATCAGGCTCTTGAGGAGGTCTGTCAATTCACCCTGCATGGTGCTGTTGAACTCCTCTGGCATGGCTTCGCTCTTCCAGTAAACCTCTACAGAGGTGCTTACTGCCTCAGGGTCGGTGATGACGCCGATGGACGGAGCCTCATTGTCCGGAATCCTGATGACGTCCTTCGCCTTCTGATTTACCGGTGCCGGAATGTCTGAGAAGATGCGCTTGATGGCGGCCTCCACATAGTTCACGTCAATGTCGCCGACAACAATGAGTGCCTGAAGGTCAGGACGGTACCATGTATGGTAGAAGTTTGTGAGGCTCTCAGGCTTGAAGGTCTCCAGATTCTCCTGGCTTCCGATAAGCGAGCAGCCCGCATATTTGGAATCACCATAAAGATACGGCTTGGATTTTTCATACATTCTCCAGGAAGCGTCCCTTCTGGTTCTTCTTTCCTCGATGATGACACCTCTTTCCGCATCGATTTCTTTAGGATCGCAGGTAACGAAGTGTGAGTAGTCATGCATGATGAGGATGCAGGAATCCACTACGGTAGGTCTCACGAGCGGAATGTTGTTGAGCATATAGGTGGTCTGCTCCACACCTGTGGCAGCATTGACATTGCCTCCGAAAGAGGCGCCGATGCTCTGCAGGTAGTCCAGGATTCCCTTTCCGGGGAAATTCTTGGTGCCGTTGAAGCACATATGCTCGAGGAAGTGGGCGAGTCCGTCCTGGTCAGGTGTTTCCTGGATGGCTCCGACGTTGGTGGCGAGGTAGAACTCCGCCCTGTTGGCCGGCTGACTGTTATGCATTATATAATAGGTCAGACCGTTCTCCAACTTTCCCTTTTTTACGGAAGGGTCATTCGGCAGCTGCTGGTTCTGTGCCGACAATGAGAATGCCGTCACTGAAAACAATGCCGCAATGATTAGTACAAACTTTTTCATCTATAATGAGTTTTTAAAATTGTTCATCTCACAAAGATAACATATTACAATTCTTCTGCCAAAAATGATTACCTTTGTATGATTACGTAATTACTGGAACATAATGTTTGAGGATTTCAGACTCAAGGTCTTCATAACTGTCGCAAAGACAGGAAGTTTCACGAAAGCTTCCAAGCATCTCGGCATATCCCAGCCTGCCGTGAGCCAGAATATAAGCGCATTGGAAAAAGAAACTGGCGCCACATTGATCAGCAGAAACAGGGGAGAGGCGACACTGACAAGCCAGGGCGTCGTCTTTCTGGAATATGCTGAAAAAATCCAGTACTGGTACTCGGCTGCCGCCGGAATGTTCGGAGAGCAGGGACGGATCAATGCCGGGAGACCCATAAAGATAGCGGCCGATCCGGTACTCGCGTCCTATCTGCTGCCGGAGACATTGTCAATGCTTTCCGGCGCAATGCCGGAACTTTCCATCGAACTGACCTCGATTTCAGTCCACGACAAGACCACCGAAGAAGAGGGTGATGTTCCTGGCACACATTTCGGGACACCTCAGGACGCGGATGTGGAAATCTCTGTTTCACCGAGTCCGGAAACCATTGATTTTGAAGGCGAAAGCCATCTGGTGGGTGTCATGGATGCCTTTGTGGTGGCCTCTAAGCATAACCGTTCAGTAAATTCGGCGGCAGTATCTGAGGAAGATGACGAACAGACTGCCAAGCCTTTTTCTACTATAGCCGGTATTCCTGTTTCCAATAAATTCGCAGTATGGAGCGGCTACAGGCCGTTTCTTACCCCGGATCTGGAAGCGCGTACCATAATCTTCTCGGACTCCGTGGAGGCTGTCAAGTCCATAGTCAGGGACTCTGTCTCCGTAGTGGGAATCGTACCTGCGCAGGCCGTGAAAAACGAATTGGCTGACGGGACACTGCTCCAGATGCCCGTGCGTCTTCCGGGATTTGCTTTCGACGTGCATTTCAACCCGCTTCCGGAATTTTCCGGCAAACAGATATGCATGCTGCTGAAAGAAACATTGTCAGAAAAATTGAAAACCATATAATAATTATGAAAACTTTTAATTCCATCCTTATGACATTGGCCGTGGCAGTTTCACCTGTTGTAGCCAATGCTGCCGAGCCGTTCGAGCCGGCGACAAAACTTCGTCCTAACATGACATTGGCACTCTATCCTGAAGGTCAGAAAGTCAACAAGGGCATTGAAGAGAACGGAAAGACCATCACTCTCGGACCGGGCGAGTCGAACAAGATCGCGGAGCCGGAGGAAATGAAAGCATCCGGGACAATGTCCAAGGTCGGAGACAATGCGAGGATAGATATCTATCTGCCGAAAAAGCCTAATGGCCAGATGATTGTGGTCTGCCCGGGCGGCGGTTACAAGAATCTTTCTACATTCAATGAGGGCGCTTATGTGGCAGACTGGCTCGTTAAGCGCGGAATTTCTGTCTGCGTGGTGAAATACCGTCTTCCTAACGGACACTGGAACGTGCCTCTGAACGATGTGCAGAACGCTTTCAGATATTGCCGTGCACATGCGCAGGAGTGGGGCGTGAACCAGATAGGCGTGATGGGCTTCTCAGCCGGCGGACATCTTGCCGCTTCCGCTTCCACGCTTTTCGTGGACACTGTGACAAGGCCTGACTTCTCTGTGCTCATTTACCCTGTAATCACCATGGACCTGTCCCTGACCCACAAGGGCACTCACGACAATCTCATAGGCAAGGAATCCAAATGGCTGGACGAGAACCTTCCTGTCAAGGATTACTTGGTGAAGAAGGCGAAGTACGAGGAACTGATGTATCACTATTCGCTTCAGAACAATGTCTCTGCAGACACGCCTCCTACATTCCTCGCGCTCAGCACGGGTGACAATATCGTCCCTCCTGAAAACAGCTTCCTGTACTATGACGCGCTTGTGGCGCACAATGTGCCAGCCCTGATTTATGTTTATCCTTATGGTGGACACGGCTGGGGATTTACTACCCCTGAGTTCGGAAAGGACAGATTGGGCGCCTGGAGACCGGTCTTTTTCCAGTCTCTCGAGATCTGGCTCAATGAAGTTTCGGCAAAGTGATTTTCCGCTTTTGCTGAATAGATGTTCCTTTTTACGCAAAAAAGAACCCAAACTTTGAGGATAGAGCCAAAATTAGTACTTTTGTCAGATAATTGAATAAAAACGATTAAATCACATATCCTATATGGAGAACAAATTACAGGAATTGACGGACAAGCTTTATAACGAGGGCTTGTCCAAGGGTAAGAAAGAAGGCGAAGAGATTTTAGCCAATGCCCGTAAAGAGGCTGCCGACATCGTAGCTGCAGCACAGAAAGAGGCTGATGAAATCAGAGCAAGAGCTGAAAAGGAAGCAGCTGATTTCAAGGTCAAGGTGACCGGAGACCTGAAGATGGCTGCGTCACAGAGCATTCAGGCTACCAAGAAGGACATCGAAGACCTGGTAGTGTTCAAGATGAATGCTGCAGCAGTGGAGAAGTCTCTTTCAGAGGAAGCTTTCGTGAAGGAAATCATCAAGGCAGTGGCCCAGAAGTTCGATTCTGAGAATGCTGCGGATCTGGAACTTGTTCTTCCTGAATCACTCAAGGCATCACTTGAGCCGTTCGTCAAAGGAGAATTGACATCGATTCTCAAAGGTGGCGTGAATGCGACATTCACCAAGAAGATCGCAGGCGGTTTCACCATCGGCCCTAAGGACGGAGGCTATTTCATCAGTCTGACAGACGAGACATTCAAGGAACTCATCAGCGAATATCTTCGTCCAGCTACTCGAAAACTGCTTTTCGGAGAATAGTTTCTAATGTCCCTTTCAATGAACAATTACGAATATATCATTGCCGGTCTGCCGGACATTGCACCTGACTGGAAGGGTGCGGATGCTGCGGGAGTCGAGGCTATAGTGCAGGAAATCAGGGAGTTGTGCTCGAAAGAGGACAATGCTCTGATTGATGTTCTGATAGCCGGCTTTGACGGGGCCAACCTCGACTTGGAATTCTATCAGAAAGCATTGAAAGCGAAGAACAGTTTCATTAGGGATTATTTCAAATTCGACCTGAATGTCCGCAATGCCAAGGTCAGATACCTGAACCGTGCGCTGGAACGTCCCGCCGATACAGATATTTTCATGGAAGCGGAAGGCGAGTTCGAAGAGGCCCAGAAACTGGACGCTGTCCTGAACCAGGAGGATATCCTTTCCCGTGAACGCGGAATGGATGACCTGATGTGGTCCAAGATAGAGTCCATCACCACTTTCGATTATTTCGACATAAATGTCATACTCGGGTTCATTGCCCGCCTGAACATTGTAGCAAGATGGCTGAAACTGGATCCTGAAACAGGAAAACAGATGTTCGCACGTCTTGTGGAGGGTGTCCGCGGCTCCTATACCGGAATCCGGGAGGCCGCAGACAAGGCTGTAGGCGCATAAGACGTATAACAGCATAATTGAATAAAAATTAAACAACTATAAATGAAAACAACAGGAAAGGTAACGGGCATTGTCTCGAATCTTGTCACGGTCACAGTGGACGGACCGGTGGCGGAAAATGAGCTCTGCTATATAACTTTGGGCGAAACTAAGCTTCTTGCCGAGGTTATCAAGGTGAAAGGCCGTAATGCTTCTGTCCAGGTGTTTGAAAGTACCCGTGGTCTGAAAAACGGTGATTCTGTCGAGTTTGAAGGCAGGATGCTTGAGATTACATTGGGACCTGGTCTTCTTTCAAGTATCTATGACGGTCTTCAGAACAATTTGGCGACTATGGAGAGCGTGTTCCTGAAACGAGGTGAATACACATCTCCGCTCGACCACGAAAAGCTCTGGGACTTCGAACCTGTCGCAAAGCTGGGCGACACGGTTTCGGCTGCAGACTGGCTGGGTGAAGTCAAGGAAGGCTGGCTGCCTCACAAGATAATGGTGCCGTTCTCATTCAAGGGAACATACACCGTGAAGAGCGTCGCCGCTGCCGGACAATACAATATCGACCACACTGTGGCTGTGCTGACAGACGCGCAGGGCAATGATGTGCCTGTGACGATGGTACAGAAATGGCCTGTGAAGGTGGCTGTGAAATCCTATAAGGAAAAGCCGAGACCGAACAGGATTATGGAAACAGGTGTCAGGGTCATTGACACGCTCAATCCGATCGCCGAAGGCGGTACGGGCTTCATCCCGGGACCTTTCGGCTGCGGCAAGACTGTGCTCCAGCATGCGATTGCCAAGCAGGGTGACGCGGATGTCATCGTGATGGCTGCGTGCGGCGAGCGTGCGAATGAGGTCGTGGAGATCTTCACAGAGTTCCCTGAACTGGTCGATCCTCATACCGGAAGAAAGCTGATGGAGAGGACTACCATCATCTGCAACACTTCCAACATGCCTGTGGCTGCCCGTGAGGCATCTGTATATACGGCAATGACGATCTGCGAGTATTATCGCGCGATGGGCCTGAAATGTCTGCTTCTGGCAGACTCCACATCACGTTGGGCTCAGGCGTTGAGGGAAATGAGTAACCGTATGGAGGAACTTCCGGGCGCCGATGCTTTCCCGGTCGATCTGTCATCCATCATTTCCAACTTCTACGCCCGTGCGGGTATGGTCGTGCTCAACAACGGCAAGACTGGAGCTGTCACCTTCATCGGAACGGTTTCTCCGGCCGGCGGTAACCTCAAGGAGCCTGTGACCGAGTCCACCAAGAAGGCTGCGCGCTGTTTCTATGCATTGGAGCAGAACCGTGCTGACCAGAAGAGATATCCGGCAGTGAACCCGATCGATTCTTATTCCAAGTACCTGGAATATCCTGAGATCCAGGAGTTCCTCGACGAGAAGATCGAGAAAGGCTGGACTGAGAGGGTGAACCGCGCCAAGAACATTGTCCGTCAGGGACGTGATGCTGCCGAGCAGATCAATATCCTCGGTGACGACGGCGTGCCGATGAACTATCACGAGACTTTCTGGAAGTCCGAGCTTCTGGACTTCGTGTTCCTCCAGCAGGACGCGTTCGACGCCGTGGACAGCCTCTGTCCTCTTGAGCGTCAGAAATTCATGTTGAATCTGATTCTCGATATCTGCGACAGGGAATTCTCATTCGAGGATTTCGAGCAGTGCCGCAACTTCTTCAAGGAACTTATCAATGACTTGCGTCAGATGAACTACTCTCAGTTCCATAGCGAGGCATTCGAGAAATATAATTCTGAACTCTCTAAACTATTGGAAGAAAATGGCAAATAAAGCATTCCAGAGAACATATACGCAGCTCGATGCTATTACCAAGGCAACCGTGTCCCTCAAGGCGACAGGCGTGGCCAATGATGAGCTGGCAACAGTAGATGGCCGTCTGGCCCAGGTGGTGAAGACCAAGGGTGATTCTGTTACTCTTCAGGTGTTCTCCGGTACAGAGGGCATCCCTACGGACGCGGAGGTGTCATTCCTCGGCGAACCTCCTGTGCTGAGGGTGAGCGAGCAGCTTTCAGGCCGTTTCTTCAATGCTTACGGACATCCTATCGACGGCGGTCCTGAGGTTGAGGGTGAGGAGCGTGAAATCGGAGGTCCGTCAGTGAACCCGTACAAGAGACGTCAGCCTTCAGAGCTGATTCCTACAGGTATTGCCGGCATTGACCTGAACAACACCATCGTTTCCGGCCAGAAGATTCCTTTCTTCGCGGACGCTGACCAGCCTTACAACAAAGTGATGGCGGATGTGGCTCTGCGTGCGGATGTGGACAAGATCATTCTTGGAGGCATGGGCCTTTCCAATGACGACTACCTGTTCTTCCGTCACGCTTTCGAGTCTGCCGGTGCATTGGACAAGATCATCAGTTTCATCAATACGACTGAGGAACCTCCTGTAGAGAGGTTGCTTATTCCGGACATGACATTGGCTGCCGCTGAGTATTTCGCCGTGGACAAGAACGAGAAGGTGCTGGTGCTGCTGACCGACATGACATTGTATGCGGATGCGCTCAGTATCGTGTCAAACCGTATGGACCAGATTCCGTCAAAGGACTCCATGCCGGGCTCTCTGTATTCCGACCTCGCGAAGATTTACGAGAAGGCGGTACAGCTTCCGTCAGGCGGTTCCATCACTATTATCGCAGTGACCACATTGAATGACGGTGACATCACCCACGCTATCCCTGACAATACCGGTTATATTACTGAAGGTCAGCTCTATCTGCGTGCAGATGCGGATTCAGGCAAGGTCATCATTGACCCGTTCCGCTCATTGTCCCGACTCAAACAGCTCGTGCAGGGCAAGAAGACCCGCGAGGACCACAGTCAGGTGATGAATGCGAGCGTGCGTCTTTATGCGGATGCGCAGAATGCCAAGACGAAGCTGGAGAACGGTTTCGACTTGAGCGACTACGACCACCGTTGTCTCGCGTATGCGAAAGAATATGCTACAAGACTTCTGTCAATCGATGTGAACATCACTATCACCGAGATGCTTGACACGGCCTGGGAACTTTTCGGAAAGTACTTCACCAAGGCTGAGACAGGTATCAAGCAGGCATTGACAGACAAGTATTGGAAAGTTTAAAGGTCAATGTTTTGACCATCAATTGAAAGTTTGATATGGCAATTAAATTCCAGTACAACAAGACTTCTCTGAACAACCTCGGCAAGCAGCTGAAGATGCGTCAGAAGGCTCTTCCTACTCTTCAGAATAAGGAATCAGCCCTGCGCCTCGAGGTCCGCAAGACCAAGGAACGCTCGGAAGAACTTGTTGAGGAACTGAATGCCTCAATGCAGAAATACGACTATCTGGCGGCACTGTGGAATGAGTTCCAGCCTGACCTGATTTCCATAACGGATGTCGATCTGGTCACTGTGAAGCTCGCCGGTGTGAAAACTCCGGAGCTGAAGGATATCCATTATGAGATACATCCTTTCAATGCCTTCGTGAAGCCGGCCTGGTATGCCGACGGAGTCTCCATCCTGAAGGAGCTTACCCGTCTGGGCATCGAATCGGAAGTGTATCAGGAAAAGAGCCGTATTCTGGATTACCAGAGGAAGAAGACCACTCAGAAGGTGAACTTGTATGAGAAGGTCCAGATTCCAGGGTATCAGGAGGCTATCAGAAAAATCAAGAGATATATGGAGGATGAGGAGAACCTGAGCAAGGCTTCATCCAAGATTGTCAAGAGCCGTCACGAAGAGGAAGAAGCTATGGAGGAGCTGCAGAATGATTAGTCCGATGACCAAATACTCCTTTATTCTGCTTTCCGGGCAGACTGAGGAATTCTTGTCGAAAATCCAGGACCTCGGAGTCATTGACATAACCCGTTCCGTCAAACCGGTGGACGAGAAGTCAGAGGCGCTCCTGAGTGAGGCAGATACCGTGAAGAAGGCTCTGGCTGTTCTGAACAGCTGTGACGCTGAACCGGAAAAGGGCTTCAGGTTCGATGGTGACCCTGTCGAGGCTGCGCTGAAGGCTCAGGCTGATGTGGAGGAACTCAAGAATGAGCTGTCTTCCGCAAAAAAGGAACTTTCTGCACGCAAGCCGTGGGGGCAGTTCAGCACTGAGTCCATCGGAAGATTGGAGGCTCAGGGACTGAAAATACGCTTCTACAGCTGCCAGAAGAAGAAGTTCGACCCTGCGTGGGCTGAAATCCAGCCGTTGCAGGTAGTCAGCGAGACGGATACGACCGTGTTCTTCGTGACCGTGGCTCCTGTTTCTGAAGAGTACAGCTTCCCGATCGAGCCTATGGCGGCCCCTGAGGGTTCTGTCAATGAAATGGAACTCACCATCAAGGATCTGGAGACGAAACTCTCTGAGCGGAAAAAGCTGCTCGGCAATCTGAAAGGCTGCATCGGAGAACTCAGACAGCGTTACAATGAGAAACTTGGAGCGCTTGACCTGTATCTGGCAGAGTCTGCTACAGAAATGGCGGCGGACAGTCATCTTGCCGTAGTTACCGGATTCGCTCCGACTGAGGATGACAAGAGGCTGTGTGATGCGTTCGACGCTCTCGGAATATATTACATCCACGAGCCGGCTACCAAGGAGGACAATCCTCCTATCAAGCTGCACAACAACTGGTTCGCCAAGAATTTCGAGGTGCTGACCGGAATGTACGGCATGCCGGTTTATGATGAATTCGACCCGACGCCTGTGCTCGGTCCGTTCTTCATGCTGTTCTTTGCCATGTGTATGGGTGATGCCGGATACGGTATCGTGCTCATGCTCATTGCATTGTTCATGAAACTGAAGATGCAGGGCACGAGTCTGGGCAAGATGTACAGGCTTATCGGTTTCCTCGGCGGAATGACTTTCTTCGTGGGACTGTTCCTCGGGACATTCTTCGGAATGAGCATTCTCGAAGCATCATGGACTCCGGAGTGGCTTAAGGCGCTCTGCGTGGACGGATGGTTCCCTGAAGGCAAGATAGCCGGCTTCCCGGTACAGATGGTGCTTGCCGTGGCTATCGGTGTACTGCACATCTGTCTTGCCATGATCATCAAGACGATAAACTACACCAAACGCTTCGGATTCAGCAAGACGGTTTCCACTTGGGGCTGGACCACTCTGATTGTGGGCGGCATCATCGTGATTGCTCTCGGTATGACGGAAGTCCTTTCCGAGGTCGCGTTCAAGTGGGTGATCATCGCTTTGGCGGCAGTCAGTTCATTGGCGATCTTCGTGTTCAATACTCCGGGACGCAACCCGTTGGTGAACATCGGCTCAGGTCTCTGGGATACCTATAACATGGTTACCGGCCTTATGGGCGACGTCCTCAGCTACATCCGTCTGTATGCTCTCGGTCTTGCCGGAGGTATGCTCGGCAATGCGTTCAACATCATGGGTACCATGATATTGGATATCCCTGTACCCGGCGTGAACTGGGTGTTCTGCATCGTGATACTGATTTTCGGCCATGTGCTGAACCTCGCCATGTCCTGCCTGGGCGCATTCGTACACCCGCTGCGTCTTACGTTCGTGGAGTACTTCAAGAATTCCGGTTATGAGGGTACCGGACTGAAATACAACCCTTTGACGAAAACAAAATAATGATAAACAATAATTAAGAACTATGAACGAAATTCTCGGTTATCTCGGTCTTGGCCTTATGCTCGGCCTTGCCGGTATCGGTTCCAGCTACGGAACCACCATCGCTGCCAATGCTGCAGAGGGCGCTCTCAAGAAGAATCCTGAGAAGTCATCCACTTACATGATTCTCTCCGCTCTTCCTGCAACACAGGGTCTCTACGGATTCGTAGGATTCCTCCTTTGGCTCGTTGTCTTCAAGCCGGACTTCACTGTTATGGGCCCAAAGCTCTTCGGAGTGGGTCTTGCAGTAGGTCTCGTATGTCTTTTCTCCGCTATCCGTCAGGGCCAGGTCTGCGCCAACGGTATCGTGGGTGAAAGCCAGGGCCACAGCGTCATGACAAATACTCTTATCTACGCTGCTCTTCCTGAGTTCTATGCCATCCTTGCCCTCGTAGGCTCCATCATGGCAGTGCTTTAGTAGGAGAGACGTTTCACCTGCAGGTCATTTCGTATAGAAACGGAATTCCGTGACGGAATGATACTTCTGGCCCGGTCTCAGGACCGTGCTCGGAAAACGGGGTTGATTCGGGCTGTCGGGAAAGTGGATGGTCTCCATGAGCATTCCACCGAATTTCTCGATCGGCCCGTATTTTCCTTTATATGTCCCGTCGAAACTTCTTCCGGTAAATGTGAGCAAAGCCGGCTCCGTAGTCCATGTCTGCATACCGCGACCGGACTTGCGTTCATAGAGGTCTGCCGCTTTTCTCAATGTACCGTCCCAATTCCTGACGGCCCAGCAGGCTGACATTCCTCTCATTGTCCTGAGATGCTCGTCAGGCATGTCGATGCGGTAGTCCACCCGGTGCGGCTTCCTGAAATCGAAAGGACTGCCGTCCACGTGGCGCAGGATGTCGGGGCAGAATTGTGCATTGTTCTGTATGCAAGTGTCAGCTTCTACCTGAAGCAGATGGTCCATGACGTATCCGCCTTCATTGCCCTTGAGATTGAAGTAAGTGTGGTTGGACAGATTTACTACCGTCGGCTTGTCCGTCGTGGCTTCATACTCGACACGCACTGTGTTGTCGTCTGTCAGCCAATATGTTACATTTACATCCATGGTGCCCGGAAATCCTTGCTCCCCGTCAGGACTGACTCTGTGGAACTTGACTCCTGAGCGCCCTTCTTCCTTTACCGGCGTGGCATCCCAGATGAATCTGTCGAAACCCATTGTGCCGCCATGGCATTGGACCGGCTCTCCTCCCAATTCCTCATTGGCTACCAGTTCGTACCGGATACCGTCCAGAGTGAATGCCGCGTGGTTTATCCTGTTCCCGAACCTTCCGATGACAGGACCGATGAATCTGTCTTTCTTCTCGAAATTTTCAATGTCTCCGAAGCCGACGACCACATCGCCGTAATGACCTTTCCTGTCAGGCATCATGATGCTGACAATGCGGGCGCCATAATCGAGAAGCTGCATTGAAGCGCCTCTTCTGTTGGTTATGGTATATAATGTGGTGCTTTCTCCGGTGGATAGTTCACCGAATGGAAGGCTGGTGACCTTCGGCTGTTTTCCCTCAGCCGTTATGCAGACCAATATGGTCAAAATGCTTAGAAGTCGTTTCATGTTACTACTATGCGGTTAAATTCACACGGAGGCAAATATAATGCTTTTACATGAGTCCTGAGGGCGGTGGTTCGTTTTGTTGCATAAATTGACGAAATTGTTTCATAACCTCTAATCTTAATTCCGTTACTTTGCCCATGTGCCTGACGGATGACTGTCGGGTTGTGAAATGACACTGATAAACTAATAATGAAATATGAAGAAGAGTATTCTGTTATGTGCCGCGCTCGCGGCATTGACTGCATGCAACGGCAATTCTGACAACAACAAGTCTCTGGATTATGAGACGATTGATGTCAATTTTACTTTAAAATCCGATCTGGAGATTCCTGAAGGAGCCGAGTTCGGTGTCGTAGCCTTGTGTGCGCGTGACGGGCAGCAGGGCGTGAATATGGGAGAAAAGCCTGTTGCTTCATACAAAGTGTCAGGAACTGCAAGTCCACAGAGACTGGCCGCTTCTTCCGAGGAAGACAAGATTCAGGCTCGGGAGTCAGACCACGGTTTCTCTTTTTATGCAGTATCGCCTTATAAAAACAATGTAGATGTCTCTGCAATGCAGGTGTCTCTTCCTGCTCAGCAGAATTATTCAGAAGGAATCATCAAATATCTACCGATGCTGGCTGTGAAAAATGCAGTTTCCGTACTTCCTGATGTGGAATTTGATGTTAAGACTCCATTTTCTGTATTGAATCTTTCCGTGCCGGCTGACATCGTGGAAGAAGGTGTTCCTGCAACATTGAAATCATTGTCATTCAAACCTTCAGACGAGTCACTCTTCCAGGGGGCATTGTGCGGCGAGGGCACGATGGACATCAAGAACGACAAATTTACATTGACATCAGGAAAGGGGAAGTCGATAACATTGGATTTTCCTGAAGGAGGCCTCAAAATCGAAGCCACCGGTGCCGTACTGCCGGTAGTCGTCTTGCCGTTTGAGAATCCTGCAGGCGGTTTCGACATCACATTTACCGATGTCAATGGAAAACAATATACGACATCGTTCCTGAACCAGGATTCTGATGCCGGCAAGGTCGTAGCTTCAGGGGATATTGTCAATGTCAACGTGACGAGGTCTTCCGATGGTGTCGTTCCTGTTACATTCCCGATCGTATTCCCTCTTGGTGTGGAAAACGGTGTCAAGAATTTTACTGCTGAAACTCAGCCGAAATGGGTAAGCACAGGTTATTGGTCATGTCCGTCCCAGCCTCAGGCATATTGCCAGTGGAACAAAGTTTCTGACCCGAGTGACAAATATCAGCAGAAACTTGAGACAGTCAATAGTGGCAAGGTTTCATCTCCTGGTGTGAAAGGCGTCTGGACAGGCGACAACTTCGAGTTCGTCATTCCTGTCAAGCAATTCGCTGCCGGTACATCATTGACGGTCAAGTTCCCTATTTACGGACGTCAGCAGCCTGTGTTCTGGAACATCAAGTATCTCGACGGAGAAGAATGGAAGATTGTGGACAAGCAGAAGATTGTTTCCAATGACCCTAATTACAGTATGGAATGTTCTTTCGCCATGAAGAGGGGCGGTATCGTAGTCGAAAAGACAATGAAGTTCGAAAATGCCATCAAGAGCGGATTCATTCATGTCAAAGTGGAGTGCGCGGATGGAAGTATCCAGGCTTCAGCCGATGCGACGTTCACAAAACGTACAATGCCATATACGGACAGCAAGGGCTATGGCGCACCATTCTACCTGTATTGTGCTGATTCCGGAGTAAACAGTGTATCATTTTCGATTGAATAATATTATCTTTAGTCCCAGTTTAGTGCGCGTTTGAATGCTGGAATCGGAATTCATACGGTTTGTGAAAAGGGGCATAGTGATTTTATCCATGCTGGTGACGTTTTCTGCAGCTTCGGTTGCAGAAAACGTTGACTGGTGTTTTACACATTTCACTTCGGAGAATTGCGGATTGTCTTTCGACAACGTAAACGCCATTACCCAGGACTCCAACGGATTTGTCTGGGTATCCACGGAAGATGGGTTGAATCGCTTCGACGGCTCCGGCTTCGTCGCATATTATCGTGAACAACTCGGACTTAATACAGACTTTATAACCGCATTGTGTCCTGACAATGAGGGGAATGTGTGGATCGGGACTGATGCCGGCGCGACATTTTACAGCTATGCCGATGATTCTTTCCATCCGCTTGACAAGCTTAGTGACAATGGAGTGAACATTGACAACAAGGTCACTCATATCTGTATTGACAAGAGTGGAATTGTATGGCTGTCGGTGAACGGGCGCGGACTTTTTTCGTATGACCGCGGGTCCGGTTCATTGAAGAACTATTTTTCCGACAATGGGAAAAGCACATTGGTCTCCAATATCCGGTCGTTTCTCATCGACAGCGGCGGCGATTTCTGGTTTTCTCTTTATTTTGCCGATTTGTGGCATTCCGACAGCACTCTGGAACATATAGAGAAAGTGAACTTGAAAGGGTGGAAAACCAATGATGACATAATGTCCATGGTCCAGAATCCCGTGGACAATACGGTCTATCTTGCGGCATGGCAGAACGGACTTTGCCAGGCGGATTTGCGGACTGGTACTTTCACCACTTTGATAGCTAACGATGAAGGGTTTAGACCGACTTATCTCAGTCTGGACAATGACAAGGGCGTATGGCTGGCTACGACGAGCGGACTCTACCGCTATGACGCCGTTACCGGGGACGTGCGCAAATTTTCCCACAGCATTGACAACAGGTATTCATTGGCAGACGATAGCGTGAAAGCCGTTTATTGCGACCGTTCCAATGGGCTTTGGGTAGGAACATTGTCTTCCGGCATCAATTGGTCCGCGGCGTTCCAACGTAATTTCAACCGCTATTATGAGGCTGACGGTGAATCACTTATGGGCGGATATATGGTGGATATGGATATTGACGGCACCGGAAAGCTATGGACAGTATCTGAGAAAAAAGGTCTTCTCTACATGGGATGTGACGGAATGCTTCATAAGTGCAGATCGGCTGAGCTCCCGGAGTCAATAATCTCCATCTGCAGTGACGGCGATTGGCTATGGCTTGGGTCATGGGCGGGAATATTCCGTTTTGATGTCAAGACGGGAAATGTGAAGTCTTACGGAAGGGGATTGAATACGGGATGGAAAGACAATAAAGTTCATAAGATATTCAAGACCTCATCTGGAGAAATTCTGGCAGGCACCACGCTGGGAATGATCAAATACGACAAATCGAGTGACCATTTCCGCCCTTTGCCGATATTCAGCGGAATTTACGTCACCGATATGGCTGAAGCTTTGGACGGCACTCTTTGGGTCGCTTCTTACGCCGATGGAATATGCCGCTACAGCGAGAAAGAAGACCGGATGCTCAGCCATTATGATTACAAGGAAAGCGACAACCGGCATTTGCCTGCCGATAAGGTCATGTCTTTGTACATTGACCGCGACGGTGAACTTTGGGCCGGATCCTATGGCGGCGGATTGATGCTTTATGACAAGGAAAACGACAGGTTCTCGACCTTCCGCAGCACGGAATTGAAAAACAACCGCATTGCGTATTCCATGATCCGTGATGAAGACGGAAGAATGTGGGTCGCTACCAGTAATGGATTGACCTCATTTTCAGTGCCTTTCAGCGAAGTCCGTTATTATACTGCGGATGACGGGCTGCTTGACGAGATTGTTGATGGCAATTCTGCGGTCCGGACTCCTGACGGCAATATATGGTTCTCCTCCCACAACGGAATAGTCGGCTTCAATCCGCGCCTCTTCCATACGGACGGAAAAGTACCTCCTATAGTGCTGACAGGATTTTATGTCAATGGAAAGAAGGTGAATCCCGGTATAAATGAGCCTATCAAGGTCAATGTCAATGAGGTGCGCAAGATGACATTGACTCACAAACAGAACAATTTCGGTTTCTCAATGGGCTTGTTGGGGTTCTCGTCTCCAGCGACCAATGCCCTGTATTACATGCTGGAGGGTTACGATGATGACTGGCACCGTCTGGATGGCGGTACGACTTTTTCGTATCAGAATATTCCGGCGGGAAAGTATGTGCTGCGCATCAAAGGCATTGACGGGAATGGCATATGGAATGAGACGCATCATCCGCTGACTATTACCGTGAAGGCAGTTTTTTACAAATCGACTGCAGCGTGTCTGATATATATCGTCCTGATAATCATATTGATGGCAGTGCTTGCCCGTTATTCGTCAGATTTGGCTGTGAAACGGGAACGTGCCATAGCTGAAAAGGCAAAGAGGGCCAGGGAGGAGGAATTGTTCCATGAAAAGATGGATTTCTTCACGAATATCATTCATGAAATCAAGACGCCGCTTACATTGATCAAGACACCGCTTCAGAATATCTTGGCAACAGGTGGTATCAGCGGGGAAGTGAAAGAAGACTTGAATGTCATCAGCAACAGTACGGATTACCTGGACAAGCTGGTTAAGGAACTTCTGGAATTTATCCGTATCGAGGAGCACGGCTGGGTGATGAACTGGCGTCGTGTGGATATCATTGAACGGATAGGCTTCCTGTACTGCAACTTCAAGGAAACGGCGCGTGGCAGGAACTTGAAGATGATATTTAAGCATCCTGATAATGCGCTGATTATCAACGCGGATGATGCTGCCCTGGTCAAGATATTGAACAACCTTCTTGCCAATGCCATGAAATACGCGGAGACATTCGTGACCATCGAAGTTGCTGATTCAGGCGATGGATATGTGACGGTGTCATTCAAAAACGACGGCCCGAAGATTCCTGATGAAAGGAAGGAAGAAATCTTCAAGCCGTTTATCCAGTATAGTGACGAACATTCTCCATACTCCCAGAGTTTCGGTATCGGCCTGCCGTTGGCCAGGACTCTGGCAGAACTGCATGGCGGTACATTGACCCTGGACAATGGTGACATAACTGACTTTGTCCTGAGACTTCCGAAGGGAGATGTCCAGGATGAACTTCAGACGCAGGACGGTCCGTCCGATGTCAGTCAGAACCTGGACGCGGATTCTACATTGTCAAAACTGCTGATAGTGGAAGACAATGCTGACTTGGCATCCTATATGGTGCGCAAGCTTGGCCATGAATTCAATGTCGTATCCGTACCTTCGGCTGAGCGGGCAATGTCGATGATTGCTGCCGGTAACGTGGATATGGTACTGTCCGACATCGCGTTGGAAGGGATGAGCGGCATTGAACTGTGCAGCAAAGTCACTTCGGATATTGCGACATCGCATATCCCGGTAGTCATGTTGTCGGCCCTGTCTTCTCCTGAAGTGAAAGTGAAATGCATGGAGGCCGGGGCCAGCCTTTACATTGAGAAACCTTTCAATCTGGAATATCTTGTCGAATCGCTGAAGGTCATTGCCCGCAAGCGTGAGTCATTGAGAGTAGCCCATCTTTCGGGTATCGCCGGGGATGACAAGGAAAAATTTGCGCTGACCGATTCTGATGCCGTATTCCTGCAGCGCATGGAGAAAGCTGTTACTGAAAATATCAGTGATACCGAATTCGGTCCGGATGGACTGGCGGAAGCGGCATTGGTGAGCCGTTCCACCTTGGTCAGAAAAATGAAGAGCCTGCTCAATATGACGCCCAATGACTATATCAAGGTCAGACGTCTCAATGCTGCCGCTGCAATGATTGAAAACGGGGCTTCCCGAATCAATGATGTCTGCTACGCCGTCGGTTTCAACACGCCTTCATATTTCGCGAAATGCTTTAAGAAACAGTTCGGCGTGCTGCCGGCTGATTATATGAAAAAGAGCTGATATTCCGGGCCTGGCTCATTTTGTTCTATTAATTGGCTCAATTATTATATCGTTGGAAAACGTTTTTTCTGAACTTTGCGATGCGGGGAATTCCCGCAAAGCTAATAACCTGTTATATGAATTATTTAAAGAAATTTATTCTGGCAGCAGTCTCCGTGCTGACATTTACGGCAATGTCGGCGCAGCAGAGGCCGGTAAGAGGTAAAGTCTATGACGAAACTTCCCAACCGCTGGCCGGAGCGTCCGTCTCTGTTCCGAATACTCTTCGAGGTGTGACAACTGATGGCAACGGATTATTCGAAATCAATGCTTCTTCAGGAGAAACTCTCTCGATTGCATTCCTGGGATATGTGACCAAAGATGTCACTGTCGGTGACAAGGATTATATTGAGGTGACACTCATGCCGGATACCAATCAGCTGGACGAACTTGTGGTCATCGGTTACGGTACACAGAAAAGGGTGAACATCACCGGAGCTGTGTCAACGGTTGACTATGCGAAGGAAGCAAAGTCCCGTCCTGTCACTTCGACAGCGCAGATTCTTCAGGGTATGAATGCCGGTGTCGCAATCAATCAGGCATCCGGACAGCCGGGCCAGGAAAGCCTCTCCCTGCGGATCCGTGGTGTCGGAACATTGAACAATGCCAATCCGCTGGTGATTGTGGATGGTTTCGAGGGAACTATTTCCAATGTGAATCCGGATGATATCGAATCTGTTTCCGTGTTGAAAGATGCTGCTTCTTGTGCCATTTATGGTAACAGGGGAGCCAACGGCGTGGTCCTCATAACCACGAAAGACGGAACCAAGTCTTCCGGCAAGTTCAGCATTACATATAGCGGCATGATGGCTGTCAATGAACCTGCCGGCAAATTCCAGGTCATATCCAATTATGCTGATTACATGACCATCATGAATGAGTCTGCGGAAAATGTTGACGCTGCGCTTCCTTTTTCCCAGGCGATGATCGACCTTTGGCGTGAGAAAGAAAAAGATCCTGACGGCATCTCTGAATCAGGTTATCCGAACTATGTGGCCTATCCGAATACTGATTGGATGAAGGCAGTGTATGACACAGGCATTTACCAGAAACACAATATTTCGGCTTCAGGTGCGGCCGGTGGTACCAAGTATCTTATTTCCATGACATACGTGGACAATCCGGGAGTCATTGACAATACCGGCGCGAAGAAATTCCTCCTGCGTGCCAATGTCTCCAGTCAGGTCACCAAGTGGCTGGAAATCTGCGCCAGAATCTGGGGAACTGAAAACAACAGGGAGACCAATAACTTGGCATTCAATTTTTTGTCCCGTGCGGTTCCTGGAATATATCCTTATTACGACGGAAAATACGGCTGGATGGAGAATCCGGAGCAGAGTGCCAACTGCCGCAATAACCTGTACTTCTTCAACAGGAATTCCGGTTATGACAAGATGCATTATGTCAATGCTACGGTCTTTACGAATCTGAAATTGCCTCTGGGCATCAAATATAACGCGTCGTTCAACTATGGACGTACTACTACTGAATATAAATCTGTGTCCAATGTCCTGAGCGCGTACTCATTCCGAAAGGGCGAGGTCGCTTACGACTATAGTAATCTTGACAATCTCTCCATAACTCAGAATGCCGGGTTCACATACCGCTGGACTTTCCAGAACAGCCTTTCATGGGCGAAAGTCATTGCCAAGAAGCATGATGTTTCTGCGATGCTTGGTTCCGAGACGATGTATCAGAACAACAACAATATCGGCGTGAGCAAGAAGCGTCTGGAAAACGACCAGCTTACAGAGCTTGACAATGCTCTGGATATGAGCAAGATAACCGGCAGCCAGACAGACTGGGCTTCTGTTTCGGTGTTCGGTCGTCTCACTTATGCCTACGACAACAGGTATCTGTTGGAGGCGAATCTCCGTTACGATGGTTCGTCAAGATTTTCGCGTGATTCCAGATGGGGACTGTTCCCGTCGGTATCAGCCGGATGGCGTATTTCGCAGGAGCCTTTCATGCAGAACTCGGGCATCGACAACCTGAAACTGCGTGCCTCATGGGGAAAACTCGGCAACAACAGTATCGGAAACTATGACTATATAGCCACCTATGCTTCCGGTTTTGAATATTCCTTCGGAAACAAGATGTCCTCGGGAATCGTGCAGTCATTGTCCAACAGCGCATTGACTTGGGAAACGACAACTTCCACTGACATCGGACTTGAACTCGGTGTCCTTGACGGAAGGCTCACATTCGAAACGGACTGGTACAACAAGGTTACTGACGGTATCCTCTACAAGTCTCCGGTCTATGCCACAATCGGAAACAAATCAGCACCTTACCAGAATCTCTGTGAAGTTACGAACACCGGTCTGGAACTTACATTGGGCTGGAAAGATGATATCAAGGATTTCCACTATGGCATTACGGCTAATTTCACCAGAAACTGGAACGTGGTAAGCAAATACAAAGGCCGCCTGGAAGCAGGTTGGGTAACCGACGAAAACGGCAACCGCTCCTACAAGAGCAACATCGGTGATGTCACCACTACTGTCGGCAATGCCAGACGTGTCATGGAAGGCAAGCTGATCAACGAGTTTTACCTTCTTGATACTTATTCCGGAGACGGAAGCCACTTTTTCGCGGACGGCGCGGTCAATCCTGCGGGCGGACCGAAGGACGGTATGATCCGCACTCCTGAAGATATGCTTTGGCTCCAGGCCATGAACGAAGCGGGGGCGACATTCCTTCCAAACAAGACCATCGGAAAGAAAGGTATATGGTATGGCGATTATATCTATGCAGATGCCAACGGTGACGGGGTCTATGGCGATGTCAATGACTATATGTTCACCGGCACATCCATGACTCCTAAATTCTATTACGGAATCCAGTTCGAACTCGGATGGAAAGGAATTGACTTCTCAATGCTCTGGAACGGTTCCGGCGGAGCGCAATGCTATTGGCGATATGTGGGATTCAATGCTTATTCTACCGGAGGCTACTTCACATTGCCGAAGAAGATAGCATACGACCACTATTTCTATGATCCTGAAAATCCTGAAGACCCTAGAACCAACATTACATCCAGGCATGCACGTCTGACGATGAACTATGGCTCGGAGCAGAATGATGGCCAGTGTGCGTCCAAATTGTTCCTCTATGATACAGACTATCTGAGACTCAAGAATTTGACGATAGGCTATACATTCCCTCAGAAATGGATGAAGAAAATTTCCGTGTCTGATTTCCGTCTCTTCTTCAGTGGCGAGAATCTGCTGACGTTTACCAAATATCCGGGAATGGATCCTGAAATATCCGACACCATGAATTATTACGCTCTTCTGCGTCAATACTCATTCGGCCTTAGTCTAAAGTTCTAAATTGATGATTATGAACAATATAATAAAAATTACCATAGCGATTGCCTCTTCGGCCTTGGCGGTTAGTTGCAATGACTTTCTCGACAGGTATCCGTATGATTCCGTCACTTCGAATACGGTATATAAGTCTGCTACATTGGCGGAAAATGCGGTAACGGGCGTCTATAGCAGCCTTTTGGCGAACTATAACAGTTATGACGGCAGCACGAACTGGGACGCGTTCTCGTCCGTGCTCGATGTCAATGACAATAGTATTTCCCTCCGTTATCCTTTTCTGTTGGGATTGGTGCAGTCCAATGCAGGGGTGTTCCTGAACAATTGGAAGTATTTGTACGAGAGTGTGAACAGGGCTAATGATGTCATTGCCAATATCGGAGGGACGGCAGCATTGTCTGACGAACTTAAAGCGCAGAGGATAGCGGAATGCAAATTCATCCGTGCTTATGCATATTACAGGCTCAATGCCCTTTGGCATGGCGTTCCTGTCTATCTGGAGAACCTTGCTCCGGGCGAATATACCAGAGGCCGCAAATCAGAAGCTGAGGTTTGGAACACTGTTCTGGACGATTTGACGGATGCCATTGACTGTGAGCATCTTCCGGCTAAATATGCTTCTGGTGACAGCAACTTCGGACGCATCACCAAAGGCGCTGCATACGCTCTCCGCGGAAAAGTCTATATGTGGCTGAAGCAGTGGGACAAAGCTGAGGCTGATTTCCTCAAAGTGGGTGAGTGCGGATTTGGACTGTTCAAAGGAAGTTATGCTGACCTCTTTATCGAAAAGAATGAAAAATCGGATGAGATGATATTCTCCGTGACGATGGAGAACCTGTCGGGACATGGCAATGTCTATAGCCGTACTTACGGAAATTGGATGACATGCGGCAACGGTCAGAATCATTTCTATTTCAATGCGAATTTTGCGGATTCTTATCAGTGGGCTGACGGCAAGCCGTTCTCCTATGATGACGTCATACCGGGATACAGCAGCATGGATCCTAAAGAGAGAAGCGTGTATTTCTGCCGCAACTATATGACGGAAGCGGAGAAAGCCACCATGAAGGCTTATGGTGCCGACATGTCCAAATATGACGAAACAGGCAATGAAGCGCGCATCAAAGCTGCTTATGAGAACCGTGACCCGAGATTGGCGGCAACGGCTATCGTACCTTATTCCAATTATCTGGGAGGTTTCGCCAAGGGTGATGCCGTTAATTATCAGATCAGGTGGCCATACCGTTCGGAAAATGCTCCGGATTTCGACCTCAGGACCGTTTCGCCGACTTACATGCTCTACAGTATCAGAAAATTCGTGACCAAAGGCAAAGAATACAATAATTCCACATACAATCCGGTGGATGTCCCGATCATCAGATATGCGGATGTGCTGCTTTGTCTGGCAGAAGCCGTTAATGAGCAGGGCAGGACCTCTGAAGCAGCCGGATATGTGAATCAGGTGCGCAAACGTGCCGGAGTCGCTGAACTGAATTCCGGTGCCGAGTGGCTCAAGGTAAGCGGTAAGGATGATATGGCGCAGCGCATTGTCGATGAGAAACATTGGGAACTTGCCTGTGAGGAGCAGCTCTATCTGGAAGAGGTCAGATGGGGCATATGGAAAGAGCGTAAGTTTGACTTCGCCAAGGGACTTCGTCAGGTCTGGGGCTCGCCTGTATATGATTACGTGTATGGCGGCGACGCATACCTGAAATGGCCTGTTCCTGCATCCGAAAAGGAAAAGAATCCTAATCTGGAACAAAACGAAGGTTGGTACTAATTAATAACTATTACAATTACAATAATGAGAAAATTACTTTTGACATTTGCAGTGGCGGTTTGCGCCGGTACATTGGGAGCACAGCCACGTGAAACGGATGTTGTAAAGGCTTGGGAAGGCACGATCGACATGCCTACGTATCTGCTTGATGCACCGGAAGAAGCTCCTATCTTCGAGCGTGACTGGTCTTATCAGAGAGCGCGCAGAAGCGTTTATCCTTATCTTTTGAACGACAATATGACCAGAAAGAAGGATACCGTCACATACAAGGCTCTCTATATGGAGAACGAATATGTGGAACTTTGCGTGCTTCCCGAAATCGGCGGACGTCTGATTTATGCGGTTGACAAGACCAATGGTTATGACATATTCTACCACAATCATGTGATCAAGCCTGCCAATGTGGGCATGTTGGGCGCCTGGGTGTCCGGTGGCGTGGAATGGAACGTGTTCCATCATCATCGCGCGACTTCCCATACACCATGCGACTACAAGATCGTGGAAAACTCTGACGGCAGCAAGACAATCTGGGTAGGCGAGACCGAATATCGCCACAGGATGTCATGGGCCATCGGCATAACCCTTTATCCTGGCAAGTCCTATATGGAGATTTCAGGACGTCTGATAAACAATACCATGAATGACAATTCGATGCTCTATTGGTCGAATGTCTCTACACTTGTGGATGAAAACTATCAGATCATCTTCCCGCAGAGCGTGGAATTCGTTACTTTCCACTGCAAGAACTGGTTCGCGCATTGGCCTGTAACTCACGAGACTTTCAACGGGATGTCATTCTACAAGGACGGTGTGGACGCGTCATGGTGGAAGAACCACTATATGTCCAATTCAATGTTTGCCTATGACCTGAAGGAGGACTTCATCGCAGGTTATGACCACGGACGGAATGCCGGAACCATGCTTACAGGCAACCATAACATCATCAAGGGCGGCAAGTTCTGGCTGTGGGGTCCTAACTCCGAGTGGGATACCAAGATTCTCACCGACAATTCAGGCCACTATTGCGAGTTGATGGCAGGCGCATATTCAGACAACCAGCCTGATTACAACTGGTCTGCACCTTATGAGACCAAGACCTTCTCACAATATTGGTACGCCATCCGTGACATGGGCGGAGTGAAGGCAGGTGACAAGAATGCCGCCATCAATATGGATGTCATGGATGCCTCCAAAGTGCTTCTCGGCGTGAACACTACGTCCCCGATGAAAGGGCTGAACGTGATTCTGTATGCCGGAGACAATGAGGTCTTCAGAACTACTGCAGACGTGGCTCCGGACAAGCCTTACGTGAAAATCATCAACATTGACAAGAACATTGACAAGAATTCATTGAAAATGGTGCTTGCGTCAGCAGGTGGAAAACAGATGCTTTCCTACAAGCCGGTAGTCAAGGATCCGGAGAAGCCGCTTCCGCCGATAGTCGAGCGCCCTAAGCTCCCTCAGGAAATCGAAAACACCGAGGAGTGTTATCTGGTGGGCCTCAGGAACCTCCAGTTCCACAATCCGTTCATCGACCCTACCGATTATTTCAATGAGGTTCTCCGTAGAGATCCGGGTGATACCCGCGCCAATACGAGAATGGGCGTATGGTACAGACAAAGAGGTGAGTATGACAAGGCCGCGGCTTATCTGCGCCGTGCAATTGCCCGTCAGACCCATGATTATACGCGTCCGAAGGATTGCGAGGCCATTTACAATCTTGGTCTGATTCTGAAGGAACAGGGTAAGATAGAGGCTGCTTTCGATACCTTGTATCGTGCCGTATGGAACTACAATTACAACTCGGCAGCGAATTTCCAGCTCGCGCAGATGTACACGCAGGCCCGTGATTTCGACATGGCGCTTGACCGTCTGAACGAGGCATTGACCTACAACGGAAACAATTTCGAGGCTATGAACTTGAAAGCCAGCATTCTCCGTCTGCGCGGCAATTCCGGCGAAGCTGCGAAATGCGTCGGCCAGGTGCTTGCAATGGATCCGCTGAATGCTTATGCTACAGCGGAATATGACATGCTCAACGGTACTGACAATCTGAAGACACTCATGCGCGAGCAGGTGGAATCTTATATGGAACTGTCTCTGAAATATCTCCATAACGGTTTCATTGACAAGGCGTTGGAACTTATGAAGTATGCTGACGGAATTCAGCCTTATCCTTCCGCCAAGATGTGGCTGGGATGGTTTGCCCACATGTCCGGTGACAAGGAGACTGCCGGGAAATTGTTCGAGGAAGCACTGGCCCTGCCTACGAAATATTGCAATCCGTTCCGTCTGGAGACTATCGAGGTCCTCAAATTGGCGATGCAGTATTGCCCTGACAATGCCAAACCTCATTACTACCTTGGCAACTTGCTGTATGACAAGCAGAAAGACAATGCAATCGCAGAGTGGAAACGTTGCGTGGAGATGGATCCGTCCAATGCCATGGCCTGGAGAAATCTCGGATGGGCCAACTGGCTTTATACCAAGAACTACGCAGAGTCTGCCAAATATTACAGGAAGGCCATTGACCTGATGCCGGACAATGCATTGTTCCTGGAGGAAATCGACCAGGTTTATGAGGCTGGCGGAGAAGATGTCAGGACCCGTTTCGAATTGCTGAAGAGTCATCATTCTACCTGCGTGAAGAGGTATTATCCTCTTGCAGCTGAGGTTATTACCGGTACTTTCGTAGGTGAGTATGATTATGTGCTCGATTTGCTCAGGAACTGCTATTTCCCTACACGTGAGGGTGTTGCGAATTTCCATGATGTATATGTGGATGCCCTTGTCCTTGCAGGTCAGAAGAAACTCTCCGAAGGTGATGCGAAAGGTGCGATCTCACTTTATCAGGAAGCATTCAAATATCCTGTCAATCATCAGGTGTTCCTTGTAGATGAGCGCACTCCTCGTGATGCGCAGATCTGGTGGAACATCGGCCAGGCTTATGAGTCTATGCATCAGAAATCCAAGGCTATGGCTGCCTACAAGAAAGCTGCGGCTGTAGCTGACAAGGGCACGGACTATGGCTATTGGAAGGGATTGGCAATGATGAAGACAGGCAATGCTGCCGGTGCGAAAGCATTGTTCGAATCTCTGGTTGCGTCAGGAAAGGCCGGTATTGTTACCGAATTCGTGAACTTCTACGGTGCTGAAGGTACTACCGGATCCACCGTTGAGAATATCAATACCAAGGCTTACTATACCATGGGACTCGGTTATCTCGGTCTCGGCGACAAAGAGAAGGCGGCTGAATGCTTCCGCGAGTCAGTGCGCCTTAAGATAGACAACCTCTGGCCTAATGTAATGCTTAAAACTCTGTAATTTTATGCGAAACAACACATTGAATTGCATAATGTTCGCCGGTTTGGTTCTCCTCTCCGCCTCGTGCGGCATGGGAGAATGGCCGGCTGACAATGATGTCCGGATTTCATGGGACAGGAGTACGTTTACGGAAATGAAGTCCGTCAATGTACAGAATGCCGGTTTCGTGGAAGAAAATCTCTACTATCCGCGTATCAAGAGGCTTTCTGATGGTGCGCTCCTCATGTCTTTCGAGAACGACCATTTCGGTTGGGACATCTACGTCAGACGAAGTGAGGACAATGGCAAGACTTGGTCCGATGCCACATTGGTGGTCAAGAGCGCTCCTGCCACATCTTCAGCAGGAGAGGATACCAAGGTTTATGTCAATCCTGATTTTATCCAACTTGCAGACGGCAGAATCCTTCTGGCATATCAGTGGAGATATAAGAAAGGGTACAATGATCTGGTGAATACCAACAATAACTGCGGCATCGAGGTGATGTTTTCATCTGACGGCGGCAGGACGTTCACGGAGCCGGTCGAGGTGTATCGCGGCAGATGCTGGGAGCCGGCAATGCTCCAGTTGCCATCCGGAGAAATCCAGATGTATATCACTTCATCTCAGGAACTTATCGACAAGATGTCCGCTCCTCAGACTGTGGTGATACGTTCATTTGACAATGGCAAGACCTGGCAGGGCAAGGAGTGCTGCGGCATTGATGACAATGAGGTCATCTCGCGTACCGTGGATTCCCGTTCGACTTATGACGGTATGCCGTCAGGCGTCTGGCTGAATGACAATAACGGTATCGCTGTCCCTATGGAGGTATGGCACGGCAAATACGTCGTTGACCAGACACCTGTGGTCGTAAAGACCGATCCTGAAACCAATTGGCGCAGAGATTTGGAGAAAATCCGCAAGACGGGAGGCCCTGGCTGGCCGATGAAGAAGCAGGTCAACAAGGATTTCTACGGCTATGGTCCTTACAGTACGAAACTAGGCACTGGAGAAATGGTTATTCTCAGCAACGGACAATATAAGGGCAAGCAGGGAATCTGGACGTTCATCGGAGACAAGACTGCTGACAATTTCACAAATGCGACTTCTCCTTTTGACGGATATTGGGGCTCCATTGACTATATCGATGACAATAAGGTGCTTGCAACAGGAACAGTGAAATACTCTGAGGACAATGTGACGAGAGGAATGGTAAGGATGGAAATCGGGCGGCTGAATTATTCCAAAAAGCTCAAGAAGGGAGACGTCCGGATGTCCGGTATCAAGGAATTCAACAGGGAAATCAATGACTGCTGGTTCCTCGGCCATTCTTTCGACTCATATTTGTTCGCGGACTTCGGTTATACTGATACATGTCTTACATTTATATCGTATCTTTATGATTCGAAGATTACGGCCCTTAGTACAGAGAATTCCGATGCGCCGGAAATCTTGATTGCGCGTTTTGGAGGTCCTCAGTATAAGGCGGTCGTAAATGCGAACGGAGATTATGTCATCTATGTGGAGGACAATATTTCCTGGAAGAAAATCGCTGAAGGACGTACATCTGACGTGGAAATTGCCGGAACAGTCAATGATGACACAGACATTGACCTCGGTTATGCCGTCAGTCTCCGGATTCCTTGGAATCTGATCGGCGGGAAACCTTCCCGCGGAGAGGTGATCAAGGTACATCTGCGTCACCACTATAAGGCGAAGACCTCGGAAAAGCCTGCATGGAGCATCGAGGATGTGGAAGGGGAGAATAGTGACTATCCTGCAGAATGGCTTTCTTTGACATTGAACTAAAAGATTATTATGAATAAGATATACACTGGCTTGGCGCTTCTTGCTGCGGTGTCTTTGGCTTCTTGCAAGGCAGAAGGACCTGATGACGGCGGCAAGCAGATTCCATCGGAATCGACGACATTGACATTGACCCCTTTTGAAGAGCTCAATGCTTCCGCCGATGCGGTCAATTCGCATAAGGATGATTGGGCGCAATCTGTCCTGACATTGAATTATCGGAGTATTGTAAATGTCGGAGCCTCCGTCCTGGGAACAAGCTCGCCTTCATATAGCCGGATCGTGAAACTCGCTGACGGGTCATATATCCTTACAGCGCATGATTATTATTCGGGAGGAAACGGTTCCACTGTTTACTGGGCCACCAGTAAGGATCTTGTCAATTGGACCCCTCAAGGCAAATTGTTTGCATCCCGTAGCGTCGTGAATGCCCGCGGGCAGGATGCTACCAGACTTTATACGAACGGCTTCGGCAAGGTACTCTCGAACGGAGACGTGCTGATGTTCGCATCTTTCAGAACTACAGGTACTTATACTTTTTGGAAGTGGAGAGATGAGCAGGGGATTGAAATGCGTCGCAGTACGGACAACGGCAAGACGTGGAGTGAACCTTATGAAGTGTACCGCGGTCCGAATTGGGAAGCGATAATGCTTGAGGACAGTGACGGAGATCTGGAATTGTATTTTTCCGAAAGCCGCCCGTGGATTTCCGGGAGCCATTCAGGAACGTCGATGGTACGTTCTACGGATGCTGGCAAGACCTGGCTTCCGGGATTGGGCAAAGAGCCGTATCGTGTTATCAGGCATACCTGGTATGATGCACATCAGGAAAGATGGCTGTTCACTGATCAGATGCCCGGGCTTATCATATTGAATGACAGTAAATGCAAGGCCGGTGTGTTTGAATCTGCCCACGACTATCCTGTCGGCGGCAGTGTGAATTTCTGCATTTCCTTTGCGTGGTCTCCTGAAGACGGCAATTGGAACTACATTGAAGGTGAAGAAAAAGATGGTACCGGTCTGGACGTGAAGACTGCTAAAGTAGGTCCTGTGGACAGGAAGATTGACGTGTGGAAAGGCTCTGCTCCAAGTCTTCTCCAGTTTCCGTCCGGAGAAACGGTCGTTTCATACGGACAGGATGCATACCAATGGCTCCGTATCGGAGATTCCCAGGCGAGGAATTTTGGCGCTGCCGGTAAATATCTTCCTGCCAAGGGTTCCTGGAGTTCCATTCTTCTGGATGGTTCGCATGAACTAATTACTCATATGCGCAATAGCACTGACAGCAAGAACGTCGGCGTAGCGCTTTGCAAATTGGCTCTTAATCACCGCATTTCCGCGTCTTCCCACAAAGTCGTCATTGACGGCGGCAATTCCGACTGGGTCAATGCTGATGACGCATTGTTTGCAGGCAGCAAATGTCAGGCGCAAGCTACATTGAGATGTGCTGCTGATGCTGACAATATTTATTTTCTTGTGGAATGTCGTGACGAGAATGTATCGAAGGATGATTATGTCCAGGTATTCGTTGCTCCGTCTGATGCATCGAAACTGAATTCTCAATCATTGAGGGTCAAAGTCGGGCTTAACGGTCTGAGGAATCAGGGAGTCTATGCCGGCAACTGGATTGAAAAAGATTTGGGAGCGAAGGCGGTTGTGCGCTATGACGCGACACTTTCTGATGCGTCTGATGTTGACAATGGCTGGCTGGCGGAGATTTCCGTTCCGCGTTCTTCGGTGAAGGTCGTGGATGGCAAGGTGAGAGTGAATCTGGCGTTGTTCGACATGGAGGGTGGTGAAGATGCCATTGTCTCCACAGGCGAGAAGAATCCTCAGAAATGGATTACGGTGACCGGGCTTTAGAAAACGCTTTTGACATTTCATTTTTTCCGGTATGAGGATACATTTGTATTACCATTTTTTCGTTACGGAAAAGTCGTTACGAAAAAATGGTAATATTTGTGTCTTTTATTATCTTTGTGAAAACATTCAGTTATGAAAAACCCATTTGTCACTTCCGGATATGCCGGAGCCGAGTATTTCTGCGACAGGATTCAGGAAACTGATGATTTGAGGAGCTTGCTTTTCAACGAACACAATATAGCCCTCATTTCTCCACGAAGGCTCGGCAAGACAGAACTTATCAGTCATGTTTTTGACTGTAATGAGTTTAGAGAATCCTATTACTGTTTCCTTGTGGATGTCTATGCAACAAAGTCGTTGAGCGATTTTGTCAATCTTCTTGGAAAGGCTGTCCTTGACGCGCTGAAGCCCAAAGGAAAAGCTGTTTGGGAGAAATTCGTAAGGGCATTGGGCACGGTCCGCCCGGAAATATCCTTTGACATTAACGGTATGCCTTCTTGGAGTATAGGACTTGGCGAAATCAGAAATCCGGTGGCGACGCTTGATGAGATATTCTCATACCTTCAATCCGCTGACCGTCCATGCGTTGTTGCCATTGACGAGTTCCAGCAAATCACAAAATATGACGACAATACGGTTGAGGCGACAATAAGAACCTATGTGCAGAGGACGACAAACGCACATTTCATATTTTCCGGGAGTCAGAGGCATCTTATGGACGGTATGTTCACTTCTCCTTCGAGACCGTTCTACCAGAGCGTAACGATAATGAACCTCAGCCCTTTGCCACTTCAGAAATATACTGATTTTGCAGTGGAGAAGTTCGCTGAAAACGGGAAGTCGATAGAACCGGAAGTCGTTGCCGTGCTGTATGACCGTTTTGATGCCGTGACCAGCTACATACACCGTACTCTCAATGTCCTTTTTTCACGAACAGAGAAGGGGGGAACATGCAGCGTCGGTATGATTGAAGATGCTGTCGATTTTATCGTGAGGCTTTCTTCTGACACATACGAGTCACTTCTCTACCAGATGTCTGTGAAACAGCGTGATGTTTTTCTTGCGATAGCCTCGGAAAAGAGCGCCCGCGAGGTGACCGGCAGCCGTTTTATAAAAAAGTATGGACTGGTTTCTCCGAGCAGCGTATCTTCCTCAGTCAAATCCTTGCTTGACAAGGACTTCATAACCAATGACAAGGGCACATATTCCGTCTATGACAAATTTTTCCTTCTCTGGCTCAGCAGACAGAATCTTCTCGTTCCTTGATTTTCTCGTAGAGACTGCCCGGACATTCTGCCGGTCATAAAGCATTCAGGTTTGTCTTGTAAAGTTTGATTGTCGGCTATATCCTGTCTTTGATGACGCGGGCGAGGGCTTTGACATCAAACTTCTGAGTTGAAAAGGCCTGCGGGAAAGCAAGGCCGCCTTCTTCGAGGAGCACCTTCCTAGTTACCTTTTTCCAAGTCATATATTGTGTTTTTTATTAGACTCTCTCTTGAGTTATAGAAATCTACTCATAACACAGGCTCATTGCAATGGGGAGGTTATGAGGACTGAACGGCCGAAAAGTGTTGCGCATAAGCAGCATTTTTCGCAAAAAGTGTTGCGCATAAACAACACTTTCCCTATCTTTGAGCCATAAACCTACATTTTATGGACGCATTATTTAGAAAACACGACAGATTGTTGGCAAACACATCAATGGACGTTGTACGCGATCAAATGGGTCAGATTCATTGGAACGCACAGATTATCAGCATAATGGGACCGAAGGGTGTAGGTAAATCCACTCTTCTGAGGCAGTACATAAAGAAAAATTACCCAATAGGAGACAGAAGGGCACTCTATTGCTCGGCCGACTCAGTTGATTTTTCTACCCGTTCTTTGGTGGAATTGGCCGAAGAGTTTTTCATCAATGGTGGTGAGCTGCTTGTCGTAGATGAAATCCACAAGTATAAGGCAGGGACATCGGATTGGAGCAAAGAGGTAAAAGAGATATACGAACTGTTCCCTAAACTGAAGATGATCGTGAGCGGTTCATCCCTCCTTAAGCTCAAAGAAGGTGATGCTGACTTGTCTCGACGTGCAATCAAGTATACTATGCCCGGCCTCTCATTCCGAGAAGCACTCCGTTTCTATCACGGACTTGAATTTCCGAAATGGACACTGGAGGACATCCTGTCACATCCGCTTGACTTATGGGATATGGTCGCATCCAAGTGCAAACCTATCGCATACTTCAAGGAATATCTTGAAAAAGGATACTATCCATTTCTGCTGGAGGGAGAAGACGATTACTTCATCCGTATCGAGCAGGTAATCAACCATATTATTGAGACAGAATTGCCTCAGATATGTAAAGTCGATGTGGCAAATATCCGAAAGGTACAGGCTTTAATCAAACTCATAGCCGAGGAAGTCCCGTTTGAACTCAATGCGAACAAGTTGGCCGGTTCATTGGAAATCGGCAGAGACACTGTCGTGGAATACCTGAAATATTTAGGCGACGCAAAGGTCTTGAATCTACTGTATTCGGATAAGAAGAAGATGGGCAAGCTGGCAAAGCCGGACAAAGTGTATATGGAAAACCCGAACATTCTATATGCTCTGGCTCCCGACAAAGCGGATATCGGCACAGTACGGGAGAGCTTCGCCGTCAACAGTCTGTCGGAATCTCATTTGGTGGAGTATGGAAAGATTCAAGGAGATTTCAAGGTTGACTCGAGATATACATTCGAAATAGGCGGAAGAAGCAAGGATTTCTCCCAGATTGCAGGAGTTCCTGATTCATATATATTTGCAGATGATTGGGACATTCCTGATGGGGCAAAACTCCCTCTATGGATGCTTGGATTCCTTTATTAGATGCCTTGCAGAACCGCTGCATCATGTGTGTCATTTTAAGACAATGAGGGTGGACCAAAATATTTTTTGCCACCCCGCTTGGTCTTCCTAACCCCACGCAGACTGATGTCTGCGACCCCTATTAGGGGAATCTGTAAAGTACATCCGAAGGGACCTTGAGGGGTTGATGCGCAGCGTAAATATCTGTCATCCCAGATCGAATTCAGTGAGGCCAAAACCCGCGAGAACCTTGCGGTCGTCGGACTCTACAAGGCTCTCGGCGGCGGATGGCATTAGCATTCGGTAGCTGACTCGAGCTTCTTCATGATGGAGAAGATGAAGAGCGCCGAGAGCAGACAGAGAACGATGAGAAGTCCCCATACGCCCCAGAGTTCCACCTTGTTCCAGAGGAGTCCAGGAATGGATACCAGATAGTTTCCGAGAGCGGTAGCTGCGAACCAGCATCCCATCATAGCGCCCTTGTATTTAGGAGGGGCTACCTTGGAAACGAAGGAGATACCCATCGGAGAGAGCAGAAGCTCTGCAAATGTCAGTACGAGGTATGTGGAAATAAGCCACTCAGGAGAAATCAGGTCAGGGCTGACGGTTCCGTTCAATGACTTAGGCGAAGCCAAGTTCAGGGAAGCGAAAGTCAGGATGCTGAAACCTACAGCGGCCACAATCATACCCAAGCCGATTTTGCGTGGAGCTGAAGGCTCTTTGCCCTTCTTTGCCAATGCGCCGAAAATCGCAAGCGATACCGGGGTCAATGCTACCACGAAGAACGGGTTGAACTGCTGGAAGTCAGAAGGAAGGATATTGACCTTTGCAGGCATTCCTGCATATACTGCGTATGCGCCAAGCCACAGGGCTGCCGTGCAGATTCCGCAGATTGTCTTGCCTTTATTCGTCTCAGACTGGAATGCTCCGAACAGCGTATAGACAGATACTGCGATAAGGAACAGGCTGAAGATGTTGAATCCGATACGTGTAGCGCCCTCGACCGTGCTTGCGGTGTAGTCTCTTGCGAACAGTGTCATTGTGGCTCCGTTCTGATGGAAAGCCATCCAGAAGAAAATCACGACAGCGAAAACGAGCATGAGGGCTGTGATGCGGCTCTTTGTCTGTGCAGGAGTAAGTTCTGCCTCTGCATGGTTGGCAGCCTGTGCCTGTTTAGCATTCACGTCAGCATTCTTGAACCATGAACGGCAGCTGTAATAGATTGCTACTGAAATGATAAGGGAAATGCAGGCCACTCCGAAGCCATAGTTGTATGCTGTGGAGAGCTTGTCAATGTAGGTCTGGCTGAATGTGGCCAGGTCCATGCCTGCCGCACCGGACATGCCGTTTGCCAGAGACTGAAGCTTGTCAGCATTCTCCGGAAGAATCGTTCCTCCGAGCATCTGGTGTGCAAGTGCCGGGATGTCAGCCACATATGTAAATCCTGATTTTCCGAGGAAGAAATTGGTGACAGCCTTTGCCATCGACGGAGCGAACATCGCACCGATATTGATGGCCATATAGAAGAGGCTGAATGCGGAGTCTCTCTTCGATGCATACTTAGGGTCATCGTAGAGATTTCCCACCATCACCTGGAGGTTGCCCTTGAACAGTCCTGTTCCGGTAGCGATGAGGGCCAATGCCGCGAACATCAGGATTTTACCTGAGAGATCCGGTCCGGTCGGGATGGCGAGACACAAGTAGCCGATGAACATGACGGCGATACCTGTAGTGACGCACTTGCCATAACCGATCTTGTCTGCAAGCATTCCTCCGAAAAGCGGCATGAAGTAAACCGCGGCGAGGAAAATGGAATAAATCTGTGTGGAAACTGCTGCGCTGAATCCGAACTTCGCCTGAATGAACAGGAGGAAGATGGCCAACATAGTGTAGTACCCGAAACGCTCTCCGGTATTGGCGAGAGCAAGGGCGAACAATCCTTTCGGCTGGTCTTTGAACATTGTCTTGTCTGGTTTTAAAATTTCACGAGTAACAAACTTACACAGAAACATTGGAAATATCAATAATCAGATTGCCGAAATTGCCAATAAATCCATATATTTGTAACTATGGTTTCGCTTTGCGGGACAGACATGAATATGAGCGTAGGAGTGAAATTTATGACAGGACTGATGAGACTGCTCGCGTTGCAGCCTCTGAAAGTCCATTATTTCTGGGGCAGGTTCGTAGCGTGGCTCGCCTCAGGGCCAATGCATTACAGGCGCGACGTGGTGATGGTGAACCTGGCGCGGTCTTTCCCGCAGAAGAAGTATTCGGAACTGAAGGATATCGCCAAAGGCTTCTATCAGCATTTCGGCCGGCTGTTCGCGGAGACATTCTGGTTTGCCGGAGCCCACGACACGAAACGGCTGAGGGACTCCCATATCTGCGAGACTGTCAATGCTGAACTGCTGGACAGGCTGTATGAAACCAGACCCGGAGTGGTTGTCCTGAATTCCCATCTCGGAAACTGGGAACTGACCGGCGGAATCATGAACTATATTCCGGTCACAGAGAAAGTCCATTTCGGAGAGAAATCGGTAACGGTCGTATATAAGGAACTGAAAAGCAGTTTCTGGGACAAGGTGCTCGGCGCCAACCGGTGCGCGGCCATATCTCCGGAAAACTACGGCACCACCTATGTGGAATCCAAGAACATCATGCGCTTCGTGGTGAAACACAGAGCTGAGAAGCGTCTGTATGTGTTCCCTACGGACCAGTGCCCTTATGTCTATGCTGCGGCGCATACTGTGGACAATTTCATGCACCAGCCGACGAGGACGATGACCGGAGGCGCCTCGATCGCATGCAAGCTGAAGTTCGCCGTGGTCTATATGGCATTCCGTGAAAAGGAAGACTTCGGTTACAAAATGACATTCAAGGAGATATGCGAGGATGCATCGCAGTTTACTCCTGAAGAAATAATGAACAGGTTCTACAGACTGCTGGAGGAGGATATCAATGACCAGCCTACAAATTATCTGTGGACCCATAAAAGATGGAAAAGATAGTTATGAAAAAGACATTTGCAGTAATCGTTACGGCTGCATTGACAATGGCGGCCGGTTTTCAGCTCTCCGCTCAGGGCGACCCTGAAGGAAGTCTTGTTTATTCATTGCCTTCCACATCGGTACGGCTTGAAGTCAAGGCTCAGAAAGAGAGTTTCTTTGCTGGGCCGTATGCGAAATATGCCCAGAAATATCTCGGCGTGGAAGCCCGTCAGAGGGATGCGGTTTCCTATACGGTGACGGCTGTGAAAATGTCCTCATTCGTGGAGTCGGACCAGTCGGCACGCTACCAGCTCGAACCGGGTATGGGGATGCAGGCTTTCCTGGCATTGACCTCACAGGGACTTGTCTCTGTATCGGCCGGCAGTCAGGAGACCACGCAGTGGCGCTTCCCGTCAGAGAAGAAGGCTGATTTCTCGGACAGGGGATTGACCTCGAACCTGACATCGGAAGCTGCGACATTGTACCGCAACGTGAAGAGCGAGTCTGCTTACAACAAGGTGGCTGTCCAGCAGGAGATGGTCGTGCAGAAGTCACTCGAATCACGTGCCAAGGAGGCTGCAGAGATGATTTTCAGCCTGCGCAAGAAACGTGTGCAGATCGTGACCGGCGATACCGACGCCACTTTCAGCGGTGAAGCCATGGCCTCTGCCGTCGCTGAAATCGCGCGCCTCGAAAGCGAGTATATGTCAATGTTCATAGGCTACAGCGAATACTCTGAGCAGGAGATGAACTATGACGTGGTTCCGTCCAAGGCCAATGAGTCACAGCTTTATGTGGCTTTCCGTCTGTCCGACTCCAAAGGACTGGTTCCGTCAGATGACCTTTCAGGGAAACCGTATCTGCTCGAATTTGCTGCGGACAGCATCGAAATACCTGCCGGCAAGAATGAAAGGGCCAAAGGAAAACTCGCGCATTACCGCATTCCTGCCATCTGCACGGTGAAGCTTACCGACGGGGTCAATGTCCTGCTGCAGAGCCGTATGCCTGTCTTTCAGCTGGGCATCGAAAGCACATTCCCGCTGGCTGGGAAATAGTTTGCGCAAAACAAGAACATAAGAATAATCACTAAATATATAAGATTATGACAATCAAAGATCTTGAACCGAAAAGCGTATGGACAGCGTTCTATGAACTGTCTCAGGTTCCGCGTCCATCAAAACACGAAGAAAAAGCACAGCAGTTCCTTCTGGATTGGGGCAAGGAACATGGCGTTTCAGTCCGTAAAGATGAAACCGGAAATATCATTTTCACAAAACCGGCTACACCGGGATATGAGAACCGCAGAGGCGTGATTCTCCAGGCTCACGTCGATATGGTTCCGCAGAAGACAGCGGACACGGTTCATGACTTTCTGAAAGATCCTATACAGACGCAGATTGACGGAGAATGGGTTACCGCCAAGGGCACTACACTTGGAGCTGATGACGGTATCGGAGTCAGCCTGGCGCTCGCTGCCCTCGAAGACAAGACATTGAAACATGGTCCGATAGAAGTTCTCATCACTTATGATGAGGAGACCGGTATGACAGGAGCGGAGAATCTCAAACCTGGTGAATTCGAGGGAGATATCCTCCTGAACCTGGACTCCGAGGCTGAAGGAGAACTCTATATCGGCTGTGCAGGAGGATTGGACGGAATGGCTGACTTCTCATACAAGACAGTCAAGGCCGGTGACGGATACGTAAGTTATAAACTCACCGTCAAGGGACTTGAAGGCGGACATTCAGGCCAGGACATTGTCCTCTACAGGGCCAATGCCAACAAGATTGCCGTGAGGATTCTCCTGCCGTTGCTCGAGAAATATGGCGTGAAAGTAGCTGACTTCACCGGCGGAAGCCTCCGCAATGCGATTCCGTTCGAGGCGGATGTGGCAATGCTGGTGCCTGCTGAAAATGAAGCAGCCGTAAAAACTGAAGTGGAGAGGATCTTCGCGATCGCAAAGGCGGAGTTCGCCGATACTGACCCTTCTGCACAGTGCTTCTTCGAGAAACAGGCTGAGCCTTATACCTCTTATATAGAAGATGACGTCATGCTCAAGGCTGTCAAAGCCATCTACGCTTGCCCGAGCAGCGTGGAGAGAATGAGCCCGTCAATGCCGGGACTGGTGGAGACTTCTGTCAATATGGCAGTTGTCCGTACCGAAGACGGTCACCTCACGGTAAGGTCTCTGATCAGAAGTTCAGTGGATTCAGCCAAGGAAGACCTCGCTGAAAAGATGCGCTGTGTGTTCGAGCTCGCAGGTGCAAGTTTCGCTACATTCGGCGGTTATCCGGGATGGACTCCGGTTCCTACCTCTCCGGTCATCGGTCTGCTGAATGACGTATATCACAAACTGTTCGGCAAGGACATGAAGGTGATGGCTATCCACGCAGGTCTGGAGTGCGCGCTGCTCGGCGCCAAGTATCCGAACTGGGATATGGTGTCACTGGGACCTACATTGCTCCATCCTCATTCACCTGACGAGAGAGTGAAGATCGACACTGTGGACAAATGCTGGAAGTTCCTCGTAGCTCTGCTCGAAGCCATTCCGGTAAAGGCATAGATCATGATCATCATAGCAGAAAGTGGAGCGACCAAGACTGACTGGCGCTCCATATCTGATGACGGTAAGTCATTTTCAATGAAGACTCCCGGGATGAATGTCGCCACGGCGGAGTCCTCCTTCATTGAAAATGTGCTGAAAGAAGCTGTGACAGGATTGAATCCCTCAGGTGAGACTGTGAGAGAGATTCATTTCTACGCGGCAGGATTGATTTCTGACGGAAAGCAAGTGCCTGACAGCGCTGTGAGACTTGATGCAGTATTCAGAAAGTCTTTCCCTGAGGCGGCCATTGAGTATGCGTCAGATTTGCTGGATGCTGCAAGGGCAGTATGCGGAAGAGAACCTGGTATCGCCGTGATTCTCGGGACCGGATCCAACAGTTGTGAATACGATGGCGAAAAGATAGTGAAGAATGTCCGTTCCGGCGGTTTCATACTTGGAGACGAAGGTGGAGGAGCCAGTCTCGGAAAGCGGTTTATGGCTGATTTCCTGAAAGGACTTGTGCCTGAGCCTGTGGCGTCTGAGTTCGCTGCGACATATAAGGTGGACTATCTGACAGTCGTAAATGAAGTCTATAAGGGAGTGGCTCCGGCCAGATACCTCGGCTCGTTCGCACCGTTCATTTCACGGCATTATGACAGCTGCGGGTACGTGAAGAACTTGATTGACAACAACTTCAGATCACTGTTCGAGCGCTGTCTGTCGCAGTATGACATGAAGGGAAAGCGTGTCGGCGTGGTCGGCGGCTATGCCTATGCGCATAAGGAAATTCTGGAAAGAATTGCATCAGAATACGGAGTGACAATTTCTGAAATCACGCCTTCTCCGATAGAGGGCCTAGTAAAATATCATTGCGGAGTATGAATGTAAAGACTACAACAGAACAATCATCCAATTATCAGAACCTTCAGGACATGACCGTGAAGGAGATTCTGACAGGAATAAACAATGAGGACAGCAGCGTGCCTGCGGCTGTGGCTGAGGAAATACCTCAGATAGAGAAACTTGTGGAAGGTGTAGTGGAGCGTATGAAAAAGGGCGGCAGGGTGTTCTACCTCGGAGCCGGAACCAGCGGAAGGCTCGGTGTGGTGGACGCTTCTGAAATTCCGCCGACCTACGGAGTGCACGACAAGTTCATAGGTCTGATTGCCGGCGGCGACAAAGCTATCCGTGATGCTGTGGAGGCGGCAGAAGACAAACTTGACGGCGGCTGGAACGACATGCAGCCGTTTTCTCCTACCGAGAACGATGTTGTGATAGGTGTTGCTGCGTCAGGTTCCACTCCTTATGTGATAGGTGCAGTGAAGACTGCGCGGGAGCACGGTATGCTGACGGGCTGTATAACCTGCAACAAGGGCTCTGCATTGGCAACGGAATCGGAAATTCCGGTAGAGGTCGTAGTTGGCCCGGAGTTTGTGACAGGAAGTACGAGAATGAAGGCCGGAACTGCGGAAAAACTCGTTCTCAACATGATTTCCACGGCATCCATGATCCGTCTCGGACATGTGAAGGGAAACAAGATGGTGGACATGCAGCTCACCAACAAGAAACTTGTGGACCGCGGCTCGAGAATGATTATGGGCGAGACTGGAATCGAGGATTACGACCTTGCCAAGAGGCTGCTCCTGAAATACGGCTCTGTAAGGAAAGCGGTGGACGCATACGAAGGAGGCGACAAGAATGCGGAGTGAGAAATATCCGTCAGAACTTCTTGAAAATGCGGTAGATGTAATCAGCTCATTGCCCGGAATCGGGGAAAAGAGCGCGTTGCGTCTGGCGCTGCATCTTCTGAAGCAGCCGGTGGACAATGTGCGGCATTTTACGGAATCTGTAAGATTGCTCAGGGAAAACGTGAAATACTGCCGTACCTGCCGGATGATATCGGATGAGGAAGAATGCTCCATCTGCTCGGACAACAGCCGCGACCACAAGACAGTCTGCGTCGTGGAGAATGTCCGGGACGTGATGAGTGTTGAGGCGACGGGGCAGTACCACGGAGTTTATCATGTGCTGGGCGGGAAGATATCGCCGATAGACGGCATCGGCCCGTCCGACCTTACGATTGCGGAATTGAAAAACAGGATTGCCGAGCTGGCGCAGGCGGCGGATTCGCCTGAGGCGGTGGAGGTGATTCTGGCGTTGAGCGGTGACGTCGAAGGAGAAACTACCGCATTTTATATATACAGACAGATTTCGTCATTCGGAGTCAGAGTGTCCACGCTTGCCCGCGGGCTCGGTTTCGGTGATGATTTGGAATATGCAGACCAGTTGACATTGGGTCGCTCCATAGTCAACAGACAGATGTTCAAAGGTTAAAGTTCCAGAAGTAAACTTTAACTATTATGGACAGTATTGTTTTAAAGGACATTTTATTGGCCACGTCGTTGTGCGCCGACTGTTTTGCTGTGGCCCTGTGCTCAAGCGTGACGATGAAGAAGGTCCATCTCGTCAGGGTTTTGAAGATAGCTCTCATATTCGCCGTGATCCACACCGCGCTCCTCTTTATCGGCTGGGCGTTCGGAGATTTCATCGCAAGATATGTCATCCACTTCGTCAAATATATCGGTATGCTGCTGCTCGTGCTAGTCGGCGGACAGATGATAAAGGACGCGTTTTCGCAGGAGAAGTCGCAGTCGCTCAGCTCGTTGCGCAATATTGTGCTCGCTGCCTTCGCGGACAGCATTGATGCCCTCGCGGTAGGAATTTCATTGTCAATGTCGGGGCGCAGCCTGTCGGGAATGGAGTCCATCCTGATTTCGATTTTCCTGATCACGATATTGACGGTGGTCGTCGGCATCAAGGGCGGCTGCTTCATCGGAAAACGTGCAGGAAGGCCGGCTTCGCTGATGGGCGGCATTGTCCTTATTACGTTGGGAATCAATATTGTTCTGGATATTTTCTGAGAGAGGCGATTTTTTTTAGCTGTATTTTCTCGGTAGTCTCAGCATGATGGCCATTATGGCGAAAATGCCCAAGGCATACGGATAGAAAAGCCATTTGATTATACTGAGCGAAGATATTCCTGCGAGGCCTGAAGCCATCAGCATCTGTGCACCGTAGGGTAGAAGCCCCTGGATTACGCACGAGAACGTGTCCAGGATGCTGGCAGTCTTGCGCGGGTCCAGACCGAAACGCGAAGTGATATCTTTGGCAATTCCTCCTGTGGTGAGAATCGCGATTGTATTGTTGGCCGTGCAGACATTTGCCAGACTGACAAGGGCAGCGATGCTGAGTTCCGCACCGCGTTTGCCTCCTATCCGTCTGGTAAGCAGATAGACGAGATAGTCGATGCCTCCGTTGTACCTGATCAGTTCCAGCATGCCTCCGGACAGCATTGTCACTATTATCAGGTCTCCCATTCCGGCAATACCTTTGCCGATTCCGCCCAGCCATCCGGTCCAGTCAAGAGTGCCTTGAGAAAAACCGATTACTGCATTGACAACGATGCCGATGGCGAGGACTTCCACTACATTGACGCCGGAAAGAGCGAGCCCGATCACCAGAATATAGGGAATGAGCCTGACCCAATTGATGTCGCCTGCCGGCTGCGCAAACGACGCGCCCTGTCCCATTATGACATATATTGCCGCGACTGTCAATGCTGCCGGGGCGACGATTCTGAGGTTGACCTTGAACTTGTCTGACATGAGGCAGCCCTGAGTCTTTGTGGCTGCAATTGTCGTATCCGAAAGGAAGGAAAGATTGTCGCCGAAAAATGCTCCGCCGGCGACAATGGCTGTGATGAAGCCCGTGTCAATGCCGGATTCCGTTGCTATTCCCGCGGCTACCGGGACGATGGCTACTATGGTGCCGACACTGGTTCCTATCGCCATTGAGATGAAACAGGACGCCAGAAACAATCCCACGTATATCATTGACGGTGGCAGAATCGCCAGTGTGACATTGACAGTGGCCTCGATTGCGCCTATTTCTTTTGCGGTTTCCGCGAAGGCGCCGGCGAGGATGAATATCCAGAGCATGAGAAGGACGTTTTTCTGTCCTGCGCCCTGTGAAAAGACGGCTATCTTGTCCTCGAGCGGACCTTTTTTGCTGATGAGCAGGCCGTAGGCGGAGGCTATGAGAAATGCGGAGGCTATAGGAATCTTATAGAAATCTCCTGCGACTATGGAGGAGATGAGGTATATTCCGAGAAATACAATGAGCGGACTCAGGGCCAGCATCCCCTGTGTTTTTGTTCTGTCTGTCATTTTCTATGGATAATTTTCACAAATATACTGCCTTTTTCTTCTTCATTTCGGGAAAAAGTGATAATTTTGTGGGCTTGCTTTTCCGTAGATGAGCGGGCTTGTTATGCTTTGGAACCTCCTGACTACGGTCCGGATAAAATCAGATGAGGTATGATTACGATTTTTTACAGATCAGCCGGCAAGATTGTTTACTCACAGTCCACAGCCGATTTAGATGTTCTTGTACACGAGGATGTGATTTGGATAGACCTCTTTTCTCCGTCCGGGGACGAAAAGAGAACGGTGGAAAAGTTTCTTGACACTGAAATCCAGAGTCGTGCGCAGGCAGAGGAAATCGAGAGTTCTTCACGTTTTTCAGAAACAGACACAGCCATATTCGCCAACACGAACTTCCTTATTCCGGGTCCGGAAGAATATGCCATGGAGGCGGTGTCTTTCACGCTTGTGGGCAATGTGCTCACTACATTGAGAGATGTCCCTCTGCGAAGCTTTACCGAACTGCAGCGTAAGATGCAGGCGGTTCCGCGTCTGTTCCCGAACGGTTATTGGGTGTTTGTCAGCATCATGGACCAGCGAGTCGATCTGGATGCCGACATGATAGAGCTCATGTCCAAGGAAATCGCGCAATACAGCAAGAGGATAAACCAGCAGGAGGATATCAATGAGGACTTCCTTCTGGATATCAACCAACTGCAGGACAATACGATGACCGTGCGTGAGAACATTGTCGATAAACAGCGTCTCATTTCCAATATGATGAAGAGCGACAAGTATCCGTCAGAGCTCGAGCCTCGTTTCAATGTCCTCCTGCAGGATATCTCATCACTTATAAACCACTCGAACTTCAGTTTCGAAAGGCTTGAGTATCTTCAGGATACCGTAGTCGGTCTTATCAATCTCGACCAGAACAGGATCATGAAGATCTTCACATTGATTTCCCTGCTGCTCATGCCGCCGACTCTTGTGGCGAGCTTCTATGGAATGAACGTGGAACTTCCTCTGTCGGACAAGTCCTGGTCGTGGGTGCTCATATGCGGCTTTATGATATTCTCATTGGCCATAATCCTGTATCTGTTCAAGCGTCGGAAGATGCTGTAAAAATCTCTCCAATCATATTGTAAATCAGATTATTTTACGTATATTTGCGCCGCCTTTTCGGGTACGGTGCGCGACATCGTGTCTGACAGGTACAATAAATAATGTTAAACCACTAGTTTTTTATTCGTAATTTATGGAAGAAAACAAAGTTGCAGTTGAGACCCCTGAAGTAGTAGAGGCTCCTGCAAAAGAAGAAACCAAGAAAGCTCCGCTGAACGCTTCAGTGGCTCCGGAGAACTTCGACTGGGACGCTTTCGAGAAAGAGGCTGCCTATGGTGACACCGACAAGGCCACCATCGAGAAGGCTTATGAAAGCACACTCTCAAAAGTCAATGAAAATGAAGTAGTTGAGGGAACTGTAACCTCTATCAACAAGAGAGAGGTTGTCGTTAACATCGGCTACAAGAGCGACGGTGTCATCGCTGCTCCAGAGTTCCGTTACAATCCGGACCTCAAAGTAGGTGACAAAGTTGAGGTTTACGTAGAGTCTCCTGAAGACAAGAAGGGACAGCTCGTCCTTTCTCACAAGAAAGCTCGTCAGCTGCGTTCTTGGGATATGGTAAACGAGGCATTCGACAAGGGCGAAATCGTAAAAGGTTATGTCAAGACCCGTACGAAGGGCGGTATGATCGTGGACGTTTTCGGAATCGAGGCCTTCCTCCCTGGTTCTCAGATCGACATCCGTCCTATCAAGGATTACGATGCATTTGTTGACCAGACAATGGACTTCAAGATCGTCAAGATCAACCAGGAATTCCGCAACGTTGTCGTATCTCACAAGGCTCTCCTCGAGGCAGAACTCGAGAAACAGAAGAGCGAGATCATCGGCAAACTCGAAAAAGGTCAGGTTCTCGAAGGAACTGTCAAGAACATCACCAACTATGGTGTATTCGTTGACCTCGGCGGTGTTGACGGTCTCATCCACATCACTGACCTCTCTTGGGGCCGCGTAAACAACCCTGAGGAAGTAGTGAAACTTGATGAGAAGATCAAGGTTGTAGTTCTCGACTTCAACGAGCAGCAGAAGAGAATCGCTCTCGGTCTGAAGCAGCTCACACCTCATCCTTGGGACAGCCTCGATCCGGATATCAAAGTCGGTGACAAGGTTAAAGGTAAAGTTGTCCTCATCGCTGACTACGGCGCATTCGTTGAGATCAAACCTGGCGTTGAAGGACTTATCCACGTATCTGAGATGTCTTGGTCTCCAAGACTCCGTATCGCTCAGGACTTCCTGAAGGTAGGCGACGAGGTAGAGGCTCAGATCCTTTCTCTCGACAGAGAAGCAAGAAAGATGTCTCTCGGTCTGAAACAGCTTACTCCTAACCCATGGGAGAGCATCCGTGAGAAATATCCTGTAGGTTCACAGCACAAGGCTGTTGTCCGCAACATCACCAACTTCGGTGTATTTGCAGAACTCGAGGACGGTATCGAAGGACTCGTTCACATCAGCGACCTCTCTTGGGACAAGATCAAACATCCGTCAGAGATGGTTCAGGTAGGTGATACTATCGACGTAGTTATCCTCGACTTCGATGAGGCTAACCACAAGCTCAGCCTTGGCCACAAGCAGCTTCTTCCTAACCCATGGAACGAGCTCGAGGCTAAGTATCCTGTAGGAACAACTGTTGAGGCTACTGTAGGTTCTGCTACTGACAAGGGTGCGAATGTTGTACTCGAGGACGGTACTGAAGGATTCGCATTCAAGAAAGACCTCGTTAAAGAGGACGGCAAACAGGCTCTTGAAGGTGAGAAACTTCCTTTCGTGGTTACGGAACTCAGAAGAAGCACCAGAAAGCTCTTCCTCTCACACCTCAAGACTTATGCTGACGTGAAAGCTGAAAGAGCTGCAGCTGAGGTGGACAACACCAAGAAGACAGTCAAGATGATCAACTCCAACATTGAGAAGACAACTCTCGGAGATATCGATGCTCTTGCTGCCCTCAAGGACAAGTTCGAGAAAGGTGAATAATTTTACATTGAAGATAATGGGCACTGCTTCGGCAATGCCCGTTGTCGATAGATTTCAGAGCGCCCACGTACTTGAGGTACACGGGCGCTTGTTTTTGATAGACTGTGGCGAGGCTGTGCAGCGTCAGCTTCTACGTAACCGGGTCTCGTTGGCCAAGTTGGATACCATCTTTATATCCCATATCCACGGAGACCATCTGTTCGGGCTTTTCCCATTGCTTTCCACGCTCGGGTTGTCCTGTAGAATCTCTCCCGTGGTCATTTACGGGCCGAAGAACCTGGAACCGCTTCTGCGGTATTTCATTTCCTATTATGGTAAGGGAATCGGGGTGGACATTGACTTCCATCCTCTTTCGATCAAGGAACCGCAGGTGATCTATTCGACGAAGTCGTTGGAGGTCTTGGCATTTCCACTGAATCATAAGATCGAAACTTATGGCTATATGTTCAGGGAGAAGCGGCCTCAGATGAACGTGAGAAAGGAAATGTTGGAGAAATACGGCTTTACGCTCGCGGAAATCGGGGCATTGAAAAGAGGGGAGGATGTGCTCAGGCCGGCAGGTCGTGATGACGGGGCTGATTTCATGTCCGGTTTCGTAAAGTATTCAGGCACGGATGAGCCGCTGCTTATAAAGAATGAAGAAGTGGCTTACCTTCCGTATGAGCCGAGGAGTTACGCATATTGCAGCGATACGGCTCCTTTCAGCGAGCTTCCGGGTTGGGTGAAAGGCGTGAATCTTCTGTATCATGAGGCGACATACCTTCAGCAGTATGAACAGCAGGCCGGACTGCGTTATCATTCGACTACTGTCCAGGCGGCCCAGTGCGCGCTGGAAGCAGGTGCAGGCAAGCTTGTCATTGCCCATTATTCGTCCAGATGCAGGGATGCGATGAAGTATCAGGAGGAATGTCGTGCGATTTTCCCTGAAACTTATGCCGCCAATGACGGAGATGTGTTCGAAATAGTGTAATTTTGTCGGCAGGGAGATTCCCGGATTTGTCAATTATGAAAACATATAAGGTTGTTGTAAGTGCAGCGTTGCTGCTTCTCGTCTCAATGTTGGTGTCGGCTGTTCCTGAAAGCAGTACGCCGCAGAAGAAGTATATATCCCAATATGCGGAAACCGCGGTCAGGGAGATGTACCGTTCCGGTGTTCCGGCCAGCATTACCCTTGCCCAGGGACTTTTGGAGTCCAGATATGGACAGTCTCCATTGGCAAAGGAAGGAAACAATCATTTCGGCATCAAATGCCACGACTGGACAGGCAAGAAGATGTATCACGATGATGACAAGAGGGGAGAGTGTTTCCGCGTTTACAAATCCGCCGATGAAAGTTTCCGTGACCACTCTGATTTCCTGCGTTACAGGGACAGGTACAAGTCATTGTTTGATAATGAAATAACTGATTATAAGGCGTGGGCCTATGGTCTTAAGAAGGCCGGATATGCCACTGATCCTGCTTATCCTGCCAAGCTTATAAAGATTATCGAAGATTATCATCTGTATGACTATGATACCATGAAGCCGGAGAGTTTCGGCGAAGGCGGAACAGTGACTGAAACCATATCTGGGAATGCGGCCGGGCAGAAACCCGATACTCATAAGAAGAAATCTTCCCGTAAGCATAAACGTTCTGAGGTGAAGGAGGAGAAGATTCCGGTATCTCCGCTCAGGTTGGAAGAGCCTAAGAGGGAAGTGGCCGGCAAGGCGGCTGAGGAGTTTTCATTTTCATTGACAAGACAGCTTTTCTCGAAAAACGGGGTGCCGTTCATTTATGCTCTTGAGGGCGAAAGTTACAGCAGCATTGCCTCTGATTATCACCTTTTTACGCGTGAAATTCTCCGGTTCAATGATGCTCAGGCAGATGAGTCTCTCGCTCCCGGTACCATTGTCTATCTTCAGGCAAAGAAGGTCCGCACGGAAAGAGGACTGGACAAGTATATTTCTGATGAGGGTGGGGAGTCATTGAGGTCTCTCTCTCAGCGTTTTGCAGTGCGTCTGAAGTCATTGTGCAAGCTCAATGGACTTGATGCTGATTATGTTACCGTTTCCGGTGACGAACTTAGATTGAGATGAAAAAAACATTGACAATTACAGCCTCGGTGCTGGTTCTGTTGGCGGTTTCCTGGAAGGTTGGCACTGAAGTGTTTGACCGTAAGGCACCGTGTTTTTCTGTTTCTGCAGAAATCTATGTCTATCCTAATATGACCAATGCAGATGTGCTTGAGGAGGTTATAGAGAAGTGTGATCCGGTCTGGAAGGCGAGTGTGAGACGTTCTTTCCGGAAAGAAGGACTGGTGAAAAGTGGAGAAAAGGGATATCGCAAGTGCAAGACCGGGCATTATGTGATTTCTGAACAGAACAGTTCGATTTATGTGGCGAGGATGCTGAAGAACGGATGGCAGACGCCTGTGAATCTGGTGCTTTCAGGAAGCATAAGGCAGAGGAGTGCGCTGGCAAGGAAAATCAGCAGTCAGATGTTGCTGGACTCCCTGTCTGTAATCGATGCTTTGGAGGATTCGGCACTTTTGTCCAAATACGGGTTCAACAGGGAAAATGTCTTTGGGCTTATTATGCCTGACACCTACAAGGTTTACTGGACGGATTCTATGAATGTGATTCTGGATAAGCAGAAGGCAGCTTGGGATACGTTCTGGACCGAGGAGAATCTGACCAAGGCCAAAATCCAGGGACTTACTCCCATGGAGGTGAGCACGCTGGCCAGCATTGTCCGGAGCGAATCGAATTATGTACCTGAGTATCCGATGATTGCAGCGGTCTATCTGAACCGTTTCCACAAGGGTATGAAACTGCAGGCCGATCCGACGGTGGCATTCTGCTATGACTATACATTGAACAGAATTCTCAAGGCTCATCTCAAGGTGGATTCGCCGTACAATACCTATAAGCATGCAGGCCTGCCTCCTGCGCCTATCTGTTCGCCGGGCAAGGATGCGATGAATGCGGTTCTCAATCCTGCCGGCAGTAATGATATCCTTTATTTCTGTGCCAGCCCTGATTTCAATGGCCGTCATCTTTTCGCGGCCACATATTCAGAACATCTCCGTAACGCCCGCGCCTTCCAGCGTGCCCTAACAGCCAGACTCAGAAATCGTTGATGCTCATCCGGCCACGTATGGCGGCTTACCGAATCTTGCTCCTCAGACGAGAGATATCTTGGAAACCAGGTATTCGCGGAGTAGGCCCCAGCGGTAGTATGGGCCTGGACCTAAGGCTGGAATCGAGGTCTCGGACTCGTTGAAAAGGAATTTTACCAGCACTTCGCCCTTCTTGTTCCTGTAAAAGATCATCTGAAGGTTCGAGGCCATCGGCATTCCTTCGAATGAGTACCATTTCCCGTCGATGGATTTCGCCATCTTCTCCTCTTTTTCGAAACCTGCCAGGCGCAGTAGGCTTAAGATCGGCCCCAGACCGGCATCGTGACCGAAACGCAGGTCCGCGCAGTGCCCGTTTCCGCCGCAACAATCAGCGCCGGCGCACCCTGCCCCTGAATCACGAGTGCACATTCCCATTGCGGCGTCAGCTTTCTCGACAATGTCCCTGAGGACTCTTGCGCCGATGAGGTCACGTGACCTGCCATTTTCGACCGACGCGTTCATTATCGTGTAGAACCTCACATTGTAATATGAAAAGATGCCGTAAATCTCCTCAGTCGTAAAATGGCGATAGATATATGGGTCTTGGATGTCAAGGCATTGACCTATGCTGCCGGCATTCAGAAGCTCCGCGAAGAACTTCCGCGCGCCGCCCTTCATATACTTTACCGCCTCGTCCGCATCAGTGGTCAATGCAGTCAGCAGCCTTGTCGGGTCCAGATTGACATTGAGAACAGAGTCTCTCACGAACACCTCACGAGCATTGTCTTGCGGAACACCCTCGTCATTGCACAGATACTTGGTGAAACGCTCGCCGGCATCCATTGTAATCTCAAGAGACGGATTCTCCCGACCCAATTCCAGGCAGAAATTCGCCATGCTCTGGATACAGCGCGGCACGGCGGTCGCCACACAGTACACTTCCTGTCTGTCCCTCTGATTGAAAAGCTCAGGGCAACGTCTGTATAGACGCCCGGCAATATCCTGATGCTGCCTGGCACCTTTATGGGTAAGATAGCCTATCTGACCATCGTGGGCATCTGCGATTACCTGCATGTCACCCAGAACGGATTTTCCCTCATCAGTCAGCAGGTTGTGCGCATCCAGAGAGTCCAGAACAGCCATCGGAGACCTGAAAAAGTATTCGGCACAATGATACCTGCTGCCATGCCTTCCGTAATGACTGACATAAAAAGGCTTGAAGCCCTTCGGTGCAGGCGTGTCAATGATTTTGGACGGAGCCTCGTAATTATAAAGTAGAGGGGCGCTTCTCTCAGGCTTCTCCTGTAGGAGTCGCATCAATTCCTGCTTGTTCTGCGCCGGCTGGGCCAATGCGCTTGTGCAGGAAAGAAAAACAATAAATATGTGGCAAATTCGGTTCATAATCCGCAAAATTAGAAAAAACTATTGCAAATATAAAAATCTTGCCATATCTTTGCAGTGTACTAATAAACTCATACACTATGATACGAATTGAAAGATTAGGTTTCAGCTACGGACAAGTACCCGTACTGAAAAACATAACCATGAACCTGGAGCCCGGGAAAATCTACGGACTCCTCGGTGAGAACGGAGTGGGCAAGACCACTCTGCTCACATTACTTGCAGGACTGAAGAAACCATTGCAGGGAAGCATTGACATAGACGGCTCGGCTCCCTACAGCCGCACACCGCAGGTGCTGGAAAATCAGTTCTACCTTGCTGACGAAATGCTGCCGGTTCCGATGAAAGCTGCTGAATATGCGCGGATTACAGGAGAATTCTGGCCGAATTACAAGCAGGACACGTTCGAGGAAATAATGGAACTCTTCGAGAACACCTCGGACAAGAAGATGAACGAAATGTCCACCGGCCAGCTTAAGAAGACCTATATATCATTGGCCTTGGCACTTGGCTGCAAGTATCTGTTCCTGGACGAACCTACCAACGGGCTCGACATCCCGTCCAAGGCGCAGTTCAGGAGCGCATTGATGAAATACACCGGCGAGGACTCCACGATAGTCATATCCACCCACCAGGTAAGGGACTTGGAGAACATCATTGACCCGATCATCATTCTTGACCGTCAGGATGTCCTGCTCAATGCCAGTCTCGAGGAGATTTCCCGCAAACTGTATTTCGACTACGGCACGCAGCTCCATCCGGAATCGCTTTACAGTGAGCAACTTCCGGGCGGCTTCATTCAGGTCTATCCTAATGCGGAAGGCGCTGACAGCAAGGTGAATATCGAGGCTCTTTTCAATGCGGTTCACCATAATAAAGAATTCATAAAAGGCCTGTTTGCCGAAACATTGTAACACATATCGCCATGAACAATACATTTTCATTCAGCCGTTTCGGCCGATTCTTCAAATATGACTTCAAGAGATGGACATCATCATACGGACTTACGCTCATGCTGATGTCGCTCGCCCCGGTTATCCTCTATGTGATAACTCTCTGTTACTCACTTATTTTCAGTCAGGAATGGGGAACGCCTGGTCTGACATTCAGAGTCTCCGTTTTCTGCTTCGTCGCAGTCGTGCTCTTCATAACATATCCTAAAAATGTTTACGGCTACATCACCGAAAAACGCGCAGGATCGATGCTGCTGATGATACCGGCTTCGACATTAGAGAAATTTCTGTCAATGATGTTGAACACATTGATAATAGTTCCTGCAATCTTCGTCGGGATATATCTTGCGGTTGACGGCCTGATTTGCCTGTGTGACAGCAGTTGCGGCGGAACACTTGCAGCATCATTCACAGATGCATTGACCCGGATCGCTTCCTTCGCCTACACCACTGATTCCCCTATCAGGGTGAGCATGTTCTCGATCTACATGCAGTTCGCTTTCGCCATCCTGTTCTTCCTGCTCGGCGCATTGCTCTTCAAGAAGCATAAGATTCTCTATCCGATACTGATATTCATAGGGTTCAATATGGTTATGAGCATGCTTTTCGGACTGCTGTTCACGACCGGACTTATAGATATGGATACTTTGATGAAGTGGAGCCAACTATTTGCAGGCAAATATCTTACAGATCCGGATTTTATCTCCTGGGCAGTGCCTTTCGCCAATGTGGCAGCGACGCTTTGGGATATCCTGGTAGTCTCCGCATTTGCCTGTGCCGTGTTCTTCAGACTGAAAACGATAAAACATTAGTATTATGGAATTTGATGTAAACAGACCGATATATCTTCAGATTTACGACACGATTTGCGACCAGGTGCTTTCAGGAGCGCTTGTCCCGGACGGCCGTATCCCTTCAGTGAGGGAGTACGGGGCCCAGCTCGGCGTGAATCCGAACACGATAATGCGTACCTACGAGAAACTGACGACGGACGGGATAATCTACAACAAGCGCGGACTCGGCTTCTTTATCTCGCAGGACGCCAGGGAAAAGGTCCTGGAATACAAGAAAACAGAATTTGTCAATGAAACAGTGCCCAAAATCCGCAGACAGCTCCAGCTTCTCGGGTTTGGCCCGGAAATTTTTAATTAAGTCAATGATTATGAAAGCATTAAAATACATTTCGGCCATAACGCTGGTCGCTCTCGCAGCCACATCCTGCGTCATACGTTTCGACAAGGACAAAATGCTTAAGGCATTGGAAGATCATAAAAAATTCATTGAAGACTACTCCATGTTTGTGGAGGATTCTACAGAGTCGGCGGAGGACAATGTCGAGGACAGCGTCGAGGTATGTTGTCAGGATGACACAGTCAGCATAGTGAAGGCGGAATGATTTTCTGAAAAATTCGGGACAATGTGATGCAAGATTCTGAGAAATGTGTATTTAAGAGAGTGGAAGACAAAACTAAAAGATACAATATTATGAAAAACAGAGTTTTAGCATTTATCTCAGCAACATTGGCAGTGGTCGCATCAGCGTCCTGCACCAAGAACGACTACCCATCATATGATGAGATAGTCCCGAATGCAGTAGTTACGGTCAAGCCGGAAGGTGAGGGCGGCGGCTTTTATCTTCAGCTCGACGACAATACCATCATCAAGCCGGTAAACAATCCGAGACTTCCATTTGAACTCAAGGAGACCAGGGCATTCATAAACTACAAGGTGGTTTCAGAGGAAAAAGGTGTCCAGATGGGCCATGTGAACTGGATTACAGAACTTTACACTAAGCAGACAGTCGAGAGCAAAGGCAAGGACGAGGACAAGGCAGAGTACGGAAGCGACCCTGTCGAACTGGTGAACGCGTTCCCTACCGTATGCGAGGACGGATACCTGACCCTCAGATTCAGAACATTGTGGGGCAGATTCTCCAACGTAAAGCATAAGGTGAACCTTGTGACAGGCGTGGACGAGTCTGATCCGTATCTGGTAGAGTTCAGGCACGACAAATGCGGCGATGTCAATGAAGTGGTTTCTGACGGCTACGTGGCATTCCGCCTGGACAAACTGCCTGATACTGAGGGCAAGACAGTGAAACTCAGAGTGAGATTTACCGCTTCTTCAGGCGAAACCAAAATCGCGACATTCGACTACAAGACGAGGAAATAAAGCATTGTCGAGTAGCATTGTCCCGCAAAAGTAATTGATGGCAAAGGAATTGCAGCGGTGGCAGTCATGAAGTTCAATTTAGGTACAAGCAGCGAAAAGAGACTTGTCAATGATATCCGGAAAAGGGACAATGCGGCTATAAAAAAGCTGTATGACACTTGGTCCGGATACCTTTTCGCGTTGTGCCGGAGGTATATCTCGGACAAGGAAATTGCCGAGGATATCCTGCAGGAGAGTTTCATGAAGATCATATCTTCCGTCGGCAGTTTCGAGTGGAAAGGGGAGGGCTCCCTTAAGGCGTGGATGAGCCGGATTACGGTCAATGAGGCTCTGCAGTATCTGCGCAAGCAAAAGAAATGCAGTTTCGTGGAATACACCGACAATCTTCCTGATACGGATGATGCTCCGGCCCCGGATGTCAGCCTTATTCCGCAACAGGTCATAATGGACAAGATCCGTGGGCTTTCGGACGGTTACAGGACCATATTCAACCTTTATGTGTTTGAGGGGAAATCTCATAAGGAAATAGCTGATATGCTGGGTATTACGGAGAGCACTTCGGCGTCCCAGTATCATCGGGCAAGGAAAATTCTCGCAAAGGAACTCACCGAATACATGAAGCGTGAATCATAAGAATTATAAGATGGTATGAAACAGGATTGGACAGATACATTGAAACAGAAGATGGCGGGCTACGAAGAGCGGCCGTCGGATGAATTGTGGGCTGCGCTGAGCGAAAAGGCCGGACTGCAGGAAAGCCGCAGGAAGGTCATCCCTGTCTGGTTCTGGGGGCTCTCCGCCGCCGCTGCGCTGATGGCGGGAATCTTCGTCGTTACTAAGGTCAATGACAAGAGCGTCAATGCTTTAGGCGGCATTACCGCAGATGTGGCAGTGTCCGAAACTGTAGTGGCAGATGTGGAGGTCGGAAGAATGCAAGAGGCTGCGAAAGTCGGGATAAAGCAGGAGGTGAAGGCCAGAAAAGCCAAGTCGGCACTGATAGCGGAAGCCGTTCCGGTCGAGAGTAGCGTAAGCGCTGTAGCTGAGGATGTTACATCAGTGAATACCGAGGAATATGCGGCAGAGGTCCCGTCGGAGAACCATGATGCAAGAGAAGCCGCGACGGTAGAAAGCGACATGGTGGAGCAGTCTGAGCCGGCGATGTCCTGGGACGAATACCTGAAGGAAACTCCATCAGAAAAAGCTAGGGCGAGGCGCTCAGGCGGATTCTCAGCAGGAATAGTGGCTGGCGGCGCAGTCGGAGGCAATACATCCGGAAGCAAACCTACAGCCATGGTCATGGGGGCAAACCCGTTGGCCGCAGGCGTAACCAAAACCGACTGGATAGACAAGGACTCCAAGGCCTCGGCCATCGTTTACAATCAGCCGGAAGTCCAGGAGGAATACTCACATAAAATCCCTGTAAAAGTCGGATTGACAGCGAGATACAACATTACCGGCAGACTCGGGGTAGAAACGGGATTGACTTATTCCATCCTCTCCTCCTCAGTCAAGACCGGCAATAGCGAAACCGGAAAAAACTGGAGCACAGGCAGCCAGACCCTCCATTACCTCGGCATTCCGCTGAACATTTCGTTCAACATCCTGAATTCCCGTTATGTCAATATCTATGTCTCCGGCGGCGGCATGATGGAAAAATCCATTTCCGGCAGCATCAAGACAGACGAATACGTGGACGGGAAATTCGACAGGACATTGACGACAAATATATCGCCCAAAGGTCTGCAGTGGTCGGTCAACGCGGCAGCAGGCATTCAGGCGAATATTCTTCCGCAACTCGGCTTCTTCGTGGAGCCCGGAGTAAGCCATCATTTCAAGAACAGTTCCCGAGTCCGCTCCATCTACACGGACAAACCCACCGATTTCTCATTGGGCTTCGGACTGCGCTATTCATTCGGAAAATAAAATATGGGGCTTTGTCGGTGAACGATAAAGCCCCATAATTGTCTGTTATCCAGTTTAGAAGGAGAATGACACGCCTACGCCCGCCACGATGCTGGTGCGGTAGAAATCATCCTGCCCTGTGATTGCAAGATTCTCCGGAGTCAGTTTTCCGGTGATCTCCGGTGAAAGCGGCAACTGTGATACAACAGGAGCGAGTTTTCTGTAGATCAGCTCCCCGTTTGCGCCGTAATCCTTCTGCTCCTTGGTGAAGTGCAGGAAGAATGTCTTATACACACCGAGGTCGATATTGATCCGGCTGTTTACGTGGAACTGCGCGCCAATACCTCCGGAAATCGAACTTGTAGAGTAGCTCATGTCCGAGATGAAACGTGCGTCATTGCCGAAGCCGAAGGTATTGCTATTGGCGCCGATACTGAGAGTCAGCAGCTTGCATACATCGTACTCCATACCGCCGAGAATCTCGAATGAGTTGTGCTTCAGATAGTTCTGCTTGTCATTGAGACCGGTTTCATTGTTGTACTGCTTGGACTGCTTGTCGAAATAGTAGTTGAAACCGAGAGCTACTCTGAAATTCGGTTTTACGGAATACTGTGCACCGAGGTTAAGGTTGCCCGGAATGTCTGCAGCGATCTGTTTGCCGTCATCGAACTGCGAAATTCCTGTGCTGTTCTCTTTAGTGGTATTGTCCAGACGTACCTTGGTGTTGAACTCGTAACGTGCTGAGAAATTGAACTTTCCTGTCTTGTAATCCACGGAGATGATAGGAGTCCAGGCGATGTCTTTCTGATGCGCGTCCAGAGCCTTGTCACTTACGAGTTGTGATGCCATAGGAGCGATCTGGTCAGCCGGCACCTTGCCTCCTGTCAATGAAGAGATGGCGCTTGCCAGAACAGCAGCTGCAGGCATCATCTGTCCGCCGGCAGGCTGAAGACGTATGTTCTTGAGGCTGCCCACATAGTAGTTGGAAAGGTAATTCATTCTGACACCGGCAGATACGCTCCAGTTTTTGTTGATTCTGTAACCGAAGTTGAGCTGTCCGGCGAAGTTGTACTGCTCACCGGTAAGATTGATGTCAGCGTCGTATGCAGTTACGGCAGTGGCGCCTGCCAGGATGTTGATCAATGCAGGTATCATTGCCACAGGCGCTTCAAAAGAGCCGAGTCCCTGGTCATATTTTGCCTTTCCGCCTCCGGAGATCACTCCGAAATGGAATGAACCGAACCAGTTGTTGTGCTTATAGACGAGGTCCAGATGCGGCAGCGCAGGCACAAATGACTTCCCGGTATATTTCTTATAGCCTCTTCCTTCATTGTCAATGCCGTATTTAAGCGGCTCGTAAGTGGATGTGGTATATCTTCTCTGAAGAGCGGTTTGCACATCCAGTGCAATGTGCCAGCCGTTTTCCATGAAACCGATACCGGCAGGGTTGAAATAAGCGCCCTGTACGCCTATGACTGCATTCTGGGCAGGGTTCCTCAGATATGCTACATTCTGGTTCGAATTTGTGACGTAGCCTCCGGCATAAGCGGAAACGGCAGCGATGCCAAGTGCTACGGTCAGGATTAGTTTCTTGTACATTTTGTCGAATTTTTTGGTAAAAACGGCGACAAATTTAAATCAATGCACCAAAAATATAAAGAAATTCGACCAAAAGGCAAAAGATAACGTTTTGGTAACTCCCGCGTTTTCCTTATCGGCAAAAATATTATTGCTATCTTCGCAATTTAGTAACATGAAAATAATAAGTTTCTCAGATTAAGAGAAGATTTTCGAGAACTGCTCAAAACTGATAATATTGAAATATGAAACTGAAACCGACATTGGCCTTTATGGCTCTTGCCTTGGCGAGTCTCTCATGCTGCAAGAACAGCATTGATTATGTGGAATCCCCTGTGGATTATGTGAGTACGCTCGTGGGAACGGAATCCACCTATGAACTTTCTGCCGGAAATACCTATCCTGCAGTGGCAATGCCGTGGGGAATGAACTTCTGGACGCCTCAGACCGGGAAAAACGGCGACGGCTGGACCTATAAATATACTGCCACGAAGATGCGCGGCCTGAAGCAGACTCATCAGCCGAGCCCTTGGATCAATGATTATGGCGCATTCTCGATAATGCCTGTTACTACCGGGCCGGTTTTCGACGAGAATGAACGTGAAAGCTGGTTCTCTCACAAGTCGGAGGTGGCGACGCCTTATTATTATAAGGTGTATCTCGCTGAGCATGACGTGGTTGCCGAGATTTCGCCTACCGAGCGTGCAGCAGCGGTCCGCCTCACATATCCGGAAAAGGAAATGTCCTATCTGGTGGTGGACGGCTACGCAGGCGGCTCATTCGTGAAGGTCATACCGGAGGAGAACAAGATCGTGGGATATGTCACCAATAACCACGGAGGAGTGCCTGACAATTTCAGAAACTGGTTCGTAATCGTTTCCGATACGCCTTTTGAAATGACGCAAGTTATTGACGGAAATAAAGTTACTGGAAAGAATGAAGTCGAGGCGGATCATGCATTGGCATTGGTAGGCTTCAAGAAGGGCAGAGGCCAGCAGGTGAATCTCCGCGTGGCATCGTCGTTCATCAGCATTGACCAGGCTCAGCTCAATCTGCGCGAAATCGACGGCCGCTCCTTCGACGAGGTGAAGACCGCGTGCCGCGACAGCTGGAACTCCGCACTCGGACGCATCTCGGTCAGCGACAGCAACATTGACCATCTCCGCACATTCTATTCATGCCTGTACCGGTCTCTGCTGTTTCCGCGCGACCTTTCTGAGGTCAATGCAGAGGGTACAAGGGTGCATTACAGCCCGTACAACGGTGAGGTCCTGCCTGGTTATATGACGACTGATACCGGTTTCTGGGATACTTTCAGAAGCCTTTTCCCGCTGATGAATCTCGTCTATCCGGAGCAGAGCGTGAAGGTGCAGGAGGGTCTTGTCAATGCTTATCTGGAGAGCGGATTCCTGCCTGAGTGGGCGAGCCCTGGACACCGCGGCTGTATGGTGGGCAACAATTCGGCTTCTGTGGTGGCAGATGCCTACATCGACGGTATCCGTGGATATGATGTGGAGAAACTGTGGGAAGCCGTGACTTCAGGCGCTCACAAAGTGCATCCTGAGGTGAGTTCTACGGGACGACTGGGCTGGGAATACTACGACCGTCTCGGCTATGTGCCTTGCAATGTCGGAATCAATGAGAATGCTGCCCGGACGCTGGAATATGCCTACAACGACTGGTGTATCTGGCAGTTGGGCAAGCAGTTGGGCAAGTCAGACGAAGAACTTGAGCAGTATCGCAAGGCGGCATTGAACTATAAGAATCTGTTCAATCCGAAGTACAACCTGATGGTGGGCCGTAACGAGGACGGTTCTTTTTCGGAGCCGTTCAGCCCGCTCAAATGGGGTGGAGATTTCACGGAAGGCAACAGTCTGCACTATACGTGGTCCGTATTTCATGATGTGCAGGGGCTCATCGACCTGATGGGCGGCGATGAGGATTTCGGACATATGATGGATTCGGTTTTCAATATCCCGCCAATCTTCGATGACAGTTATTACGGCTTCCCGATTCACGAAATCAGGGAAATGCAGGTGATGAATATGGGCAATTATGCGCACGGCAACCAGCCTATCCAGCATTTCATATATCTGTATGACTGGTGCGGTCAGGCATGGAAGGCCCAGGCCCGCGTGCGTGAAGTGATGGAGAAATTCTACACCGCAGCGCCTGACGGATATTGCGGCGATGAGGACAATGGTCAGACTTCTGCCTGGTATGTGTTCTCGGCGATGGGATTCTATCCTGTCTGCCCGGCGTCCGGCCAATTCGCTGTCGGCACTCCTCTGTTCAAGAGCGTGAAGGTTACTCGCCCTGACGGTAAAGTGTTCGTTGTCAATGCTCCGGATAATTCTTCCGAGAATTTCTATGTCAGGTCAATGAAGGTGAACGGCAAGAGCGCGGACCGTACGTTCCTGACTTTTGACGAGCTTTCAGCTGGAGCGGTTATAGACTTTTCAATGTCGTCCGAGCCTGACAAGTCACGTTGCACTTCATCGGTGTCACGTCCGTATTCGTTCAGTAATCTGAAATAAAGAAACTGCTTTAGATTTGAATAAGATTTCCGAGGTCAGATTATCTTCCGAAGATGGAGCGTAGCAGTAGCTACGTGACTGATGAGGAAGGAAATATGGGCCGGAAAGATATTCATAAGATGATGCAGGTTATTTTTTGAAGATTACTTAGCCGACAATAGTGAGTATGCTTGAGCCGGTGTTAAAAATAATAAGATAATTGCATAGGAGATACAGGGCAATGAGGCTTGTAATTCAGAGAGTCAGGGAAGCGTCAGTCACCATTGACGGAGAAGTGGTCAGCTCTATCGGAGCGGGACTGTTCATCCTTGTCGGGGTGGAAACCGGTGATACTGAGGCTGATATGGAGTGGCTTGTGTCGAAGACTGCGGCAATGCGGATTTTCGATGACGAGAACGGTGTTATGAACAGAAGCGTGGTGGATGTGGATGGTCAACTTCTGGCGGTTTCGCAGTTTACGCTGACTGCCTCCACGAAAAAGGGCAACCGTCCCTCCTATATCCGGGCCGCTGCCCACGAACTTGCGGTTCCGCTCTACGAAAAGTACTGTAAACGTCTTTCCGAGGTCGCCGGAAGACCTGTCCTGAAGGGTGTGTTCGGTGCCGACATGAAGTGTGCCCTCGTCAATGACGGCCCTGTCACTATCATCATCGACTCCAAAATCCGTGAGTGACTTCACGCCAATGTGCTTTCATTACTTAAACCTCTAATAGATAATTAATTATGGGAAACGGAAAATTATTGCAAGTCCTGACCTTGTTATTGTGCCTCAGTTTTGGATATTTCACGTTCAAGAACTACGAGGATATCAAGGAACTCCGGGATGAGAACGCATTCCTGCGTGGCTCCATCGACTTTCTTCTCTGCCAGCCGGCCACGGCCAGCATAAAGGAGGGCGTTGGCAAGCCGGAAAAGAAGTCTGAGAGGAATGTTGCCGCTGACAAATCCGAGAAAAAGTCGATTGCAAAGCCGGCGGCCTCGAAACCGGCTGGAAAGCCTGTTACAGCTAAACAGGAAACGAAGTCGGCTGCTGCCCAACCGGATGAGAAACCGGCACCGACAGGAGTCGTATCATTTATAAATGAACTCGTCGGTGACGCGCAGGAAGAATATCGTGCAGCGAAGAAGGCCAATCAAAACGCACCTAAAAAGGCGGTGGTTCCAAGACTCAAGGTGAAGTCTTCCTATCGTATGGAAGACAGATATGTAGGTTATAAAGTTTATGAACCTCAAGAACTTGGAAGCGCTGAGGGAATTGTCAAACTTGACATCACGATAGATTTTTCCGGCGATGTGAAGTCTGCAAAACTGAACTCTGCCTCCACAATCACAGATGAAGAGGTTATCGAAGCCTGCAAAAAAGCAGCGCTGAAGACAATGTTCAATCTCAACTCTGATGCCCCTAAGCTTCAGCAGGGAACCATCACTTACACATTCTACCGGTAATTCATCAGACAATTAGGTTGACTAGAACAAGTCGTTCTTCATTGATGTTGTTGGCCGAACAGCGGCAAGAGCCCGCTCTGCTCAGGGTGCTTCGCAAGCGGAGTTCCTCAGGGAAGGCATCTTCAGATGCCGGGCCGGAGTTGGCGGGCAGGGAAAGCTGTGTGGCGATGGAAAGCCCGCAGGCCCTGATGTGCCCCATTGAAGGGTGGGGTTAATAAGTCGTCATCAGACGACCGGCCTGGTCCGGGTATTTGCGACAGCAAATACGTGGAGGACATAAAGGCCGCGCGGAGCGTCAGGGTTTGGGACAGAGTCCCAATAAAACAACAAGGTTAGGGGGATTGAGATAAGCGGGCTCTTGCCGCTGTCCGGCTTACACAATCATAGTGAAGTTTGCCCTGTACACATCATGAAAACAAGGTAAGTTACAGCGCGCCTGTGCCTGTGGAGGTCCCGAGATTCACGGGGGCAAATCAAGCCTTTTCGTACACGGGGCTGGATTCACGTGTGCAGATTCGGCCTTTCTGCCCCCGTCGTCCTTTAGATTGTTCTTCACGGGTGCAGAACGTGGGTTTTCGCCCCCGTCGTTCTTTATTCCGCCATTAGTTTGTCCACATGTAGGTTCCATCCCAGTAGTCCTTGAATTCTACGGTTTTGATGGTCTTCTTCGAGGTGAATACATGTTTTCTTACAGGGGCGTACCATTCGGCTTTCACATATACTGTCTTGCCGGTATATCTGTCCACGATAGGCAGGAATTCCCACATGCCGCCGATGCGCGGACCTGTAACCCACACTCTTTCACCCGGAGCGTAAGTCTGGAATGTCGAATATCCTTCGGACGGGCCTGTGTAAACGCAACCTTTAAAGTCGCGTCCGGCTCCTTCTCCCCATGCTCTCACCTGATACCAGCCGAGCTGATGTGCATGTGTGCATTTTTCCGCTACGTCGATAGCTTGTTCGATGGAGCAGATTTCCTTAGGGCAGATGGTTGTGGACGTCTTGCCTTTAATCAGTCCCAGTGCTTCCATGAAACTCATGGCCTCTTCATCAGCCGGGCTGATGTCTTTCTTGTCGGTATATTTGTCCAGTCCATTATCGAATTCAGTGTAGGCGTAGGCACCCTGGCTTTCGATGTAACGTAATGCCTTGTAGAGGATTGCAGCCACATCCTGACGGGTGGCCTTGTCGCTGTCCGAAGCTGATGCCGAAGGGATTTCGTTGATTCCGAGTGCAGCGCATTTCGCCACGAACTTGTCGCCTGACTGTTTCTTGCCGAGCTTGATTTCGCGGTCGAGAAGTTCCTCTACCAGGCGTACCGCGAGGGATTTTATCTGGATCAATGTCGCCTGTACGGTGTAGTCTTTTCCGAGTACTTCATCATCCAAAAGGTCATCGCACAAAGCGAAGTTTACCGAACTCTGGAAAGCAGCGCTCATCTTGGCGTCTGACTTGTATGGAAGGATGAACGTTCCTGGTTGCGTCGTAGTGGTAAGTCTTGCCTCAGTTTCGAAACCTTCTGCCTGTTCGGCCATGGCCTTCCTGAAGTCTTCATAGTTCATTTCAGTTCCGGTCGCTTTCCATGCGATTTTTGTAAAGTGCTTCTGTTCATATCCTTCTGACATGCCGCACCAGATGCAGCTGTACCACCATACGTGTTGTCCGGCCGAGTTTTTGCCTATATATGCCTGGTCATTGGCCAGAGGCTGTCCGAATATGTGCTGCGGATAATCAAAATCCGTATATTTTATCTCGAAAGTATGCGCGGAGTTATGCTCGCATTTTCCGCAAGTTTTGCATGAATAATAGTATGACGTGAAATTCTTGCATGAATAATCCTTGCAAATGTAGTCAGGGCCCGCTACTTTTTCCGTGAAGACATGATGCGTACAGAAAGGTCTCGCGGCATCGGCTCCGGCTTTCTGGGCGGAAAAGACGTCACCCTTATATGTCTTTATCGTGAACAATATAGGGTATGACCAGGTTCTCCAGGTAACCATTTTCATTACATTGTCGGCTTCTGATTCCGGAATGAATATCGTTGCCCTTTTATTCTGGCACAAGTAGCTGTGATACGGATGGTAAATCTGTGTTGAATGATCCCTGTCACCTTGATAGGCACTACAGATGGTCCTGATGAATTCCGTAGCGTCCACTTTCTGGCTCAGCCATACTTCGCGGATATTGTAAGTTCCTTGTATGGAGTTGTTTACATCGCCTGCTACGCAACTTTGGATGAATTCACTGTCAGTATCTACTATTATCCTGGTCACGCGCATGGTATTTTGTCCCTTGAATTCTCCCGGGTCATTGGCAAAGAATCGTGGATCATACGAATCGTTGATGACAATCAGCGGCCAAGGATTGATATCAGGGCTGAGGGCATTGGCCTCGTCGATGGAGTAGGCCTTGCGGGATCTGCGGTAAGAATCTTTGTTCAGCTCATAATCTGATTTCATGTTCAGCGCGGCTTCTCTGTCAGATCCGGCCCCGCCTTCTCCTACGAAAACCCTCGTCTCTATATCTATGAAATATGGGGCGCTTGGCTTTACTTTCGCCTCTTTTCCATTTACGGTAATCTTAATCCTGCTGCCGTCGATACCATAGTCATTATTCTTGAAATAATAATCTGTCTGGTATTTTCCGCTCGGATTTATCATCACCTTGAATACGGCTTTATACTCGAATCCGCTCTTGAACAGCATCTCGCCGCTGTCTTTCTCCACGAAATCGCCGATATAATCCGCTTCCATAAGCTGGATATCTCCGGTAGGGGCCAGGTCTCCATATTCGGTAGTCGCCGAAGTCGGCTGCACCTCCCGCGCGTCCCAAAGGTCCGTTCCCGGTTTCGGGACAGGAATGACCAGGTCAATGCTTTTGATTTTTGGTTTGTCCTGTGCTGATGTCGTCAGTGGCAGCAAGATGGCCGCCATTGACAACATTGTCATAATCACATATTTAGCTGTACCTTTCATGGTCATGGTGATTCGTTTTTATTCGGTATCTACAAATTCAAGACCTGCGGGATATACATACTGGTTGTTCTCCCATTTGACCTGCATGTAAGGACAGGTCATCATGTCCGGGTAAATTTCCATAAGGAAGTCATCCTTCAGTTTGGAATTCAATTTCAAGTTCTTGAGGCTCTTGCACTTGTCGAATGTGAATTCTCCGATTTCCAATACGTGGGAAAGGTCGAGGGAAACCACACCGCTGTCGGAAAATACGTGACTGCCGACTTTGGTTACACTGGCAGGAATATTTATGGTAGTGAGTTTGGTGCAGTTCTCGAATGTTCCGTCTTTGATTTCCGTAAGGTTCTCAGGCAGAGTCACGCTCGTGAGATTTGTACAGCCGCTGAACATCTCATAACTTGTAAGTCCGACATAACGAGGGAGTTTGATGCTCTGGAGGCTGGTGCAGTTCTGGAAACATCCATGCAGTTCATCTATCTTGTCGCTCTCGAAAACGACTTTCTTCAGATTCTTGCAACCATAAAAGGCTGAACCCTGAATGATTTTAACCGATGCAGGAATCACTATCTCGCTGATGTCAGTCTCCCTGAGTGCGGCGTTCGATATTTCTGTCAATGTTGACGGCAGTTTGATGGATTTTATAGGTTTGCCCCAGAAAATATCACCGCGCATTTCCGTGACAGGGATTCTCTTGCCTTTGTAATTGATATAGTCGGGCATGACGATATCCTTGCCTGCGACAGCGGTGTTCACGGCCTCGGAAGCGAAGGCAAAACCCTTGCTTGCGTGGACTATGTAGATGATGCCGCCGATGTCAACGGTTGCTCCGGAAGCGTTCTCGCTTACGATGGTTCCGCTCTGGCTTGTTCCTGAAGTGGAGATGCTTTGTTTTACAGGTTTCGGATCCCATTTGGTCATGGTCACCTTGGTCGCGTTCTCATATCCTCCATGTTTCTGGAAATACTCCTTCGTCTCGTCATTGATGAGTCCTTTGACAGTAAAAAACGGTGATATTGAGCTCTTTATGAGAGTCTTATACTTATCGCCCTCGAGAATGGACGCGATCTTGTCGTGCAGCCCGTTTATGACCTATTGAGGAGATTCGCTGCCGTACTCGCTTCTGGCTTCTGCCATCAATTCTACAAGTTTGTTCAACTCGTTGGCACGTGCATAGAGTTCGCCTTCGACATTTTCATATCGCGCATGTGCCGGAGTAAGAGTCTTGAAATATCCGTTCTTAAAGCAATCATCCAGCAGGAGGAACTCATCCACCAGACTCTTATTGTTCAAGTTGAAGATGTTCGGCTGTTTTTCGGACCAGTTCACTTGGGCATCAGGGCTCTGAGGGGGCATACTTGGCTTTACCGTAAGTGTTCCGTATGCTGCCTCTACGGGATATCCGAGCGGAGCGAAAAGTGCCGTGTGCTCATCCGGCAGTTTCACGGTCGGTTTCTCATCTTCCATTTCAGGAACATTTCCCATCATTGCATCGTACTGTTTCTGAAGAGCTTTGTCCCTGTCGGACGTCTTGCTTGCGGCAGGTTTCTGTGTGGTCGGCTTGCTGGTGGTCGGCTTGCTGCCGGTCGTCTGGTTCTTGACAGACTGGGTCGTCTTTACGATTTGTTTGCCGATTTTGTCTCCGAGACTTTTGAGACCGTCTTTAAATGACTGGGCATCAGCACTTGGCATGCTCACGAGAAATGCCGTGCATAGGATAAGAATGTTTCTGGTTTTCATTTGTAATGATTATCGATCTTCTAAGTTTACCAACGTATCCCCAAATCTACGAAAAAAATCGGAACTGCTCTACTATAACGATGAAAATCTGATGTTTGCCAGTCTTGCATCGAACAGAAGACAAACGGCATTCATGCTGCGGGCGGATTTGCTTGCCTGTCCACCAACGCTCGATTTCCTCAAGGGACTTGCCGGTCGTCTCCGGGACGAGTTTCCACATGATGAGAAGATATGGAATGCACATCAAGGCAAAGAGGAAGAATGTGCCGGCAGGGGCGAACGGAGGCACATTGGCAAGAAGCCATGGAGTGAGCTGACCGATAAGGTAGGTGCCGCCCCAGAGGGCAAGTCCGGCAATGGACATCGCGATGCTGCGGACATTGTTCGGATACATCTCCGAGAGGAGGACGAAAACGACGGCACTGATGGAAATCGCGCAGCAGAATACATAGAACAAGAAGAACACAAGCATGAAGATGCTGCCGAGCTGCTGCGGGAATATGAAGTAGAAGCCTATCATCAGCAGGGAGAGAATCATGCCGGAAACCTCCTTGCACTGGCGTCCCATTTCGTGGAAGGCATTTATCGCGCCCTGGGTCTTGCGGCTGATTTCGGTACTGATGTACCGACCTCCGAAGCTGTCGTACTTCTCGCCATACATCTTCCACACCTCGTCAATGACATGTATAGAATCTCCTAATTTTGCCTTGGAAAAATGTTCTGGCTTAAGGATTCAGGAAGGGAAGATTATTTCAACTCTGTCATCTCCGCCACCTTGGACCAGTAGTAAAAAGCCTCAGGGCGGCTCTTGCGTAGTTTTTGAATTTTTCGTGGCAGATTGTCAATAGGGATATCCATAACGTCCACCTTAGGGCTGAATTTCTCGATCTTGGTTACACCGCGTTCGAAACAGGTCGTGAGGTAGGCTGCCTTTGCAGAATCATCAGTGGCATTCTCGATGTAGTAGCTCTGCTGGTACATATAGGATTCCAAACGGCGGATTCCTCCTTGGAGTCGAGTGAATTCTTCCTTCGAAATATCCCCTCGGGTAGAAATGTTTATGGCAGTCTGCCGGACATCCTCGTAATAACGGTCAATCTGACCTTCCATACCACGATAGCCGAGTTCAACATCTGCCACCTTCCGGAATGACGCATAGGTATCAGTAAAATCATCGACCACGTCAAACAAGCGGCTGATGTCGAACAGCTGCTTCATTATGTCCAAAGAGCAATCCCTGACGCCCTTGAAATATGGGATACCGATGGAGTTCGGGCCGAAAGCTGTTATCTTGTCGCCAAGGATGTCTTCCTTCGTGGGCACGTTTACCATCAGGGGTGTCCCCTCTTGCTTAAGGAAAGGCAAGTCAATAGGGACGGCAATGGTGTGGGTGTAAGGGTTATCCTCGTACAGGACATCCAGCCGGATGAAAGCATCGTTGGAATTCGGATTGGAAAAGGCCACTTCATAAAAGACCTTTGAGTGGCTTGCCGGAAGTTTCTTCCCGGCGTGCTCCGTGCGGACCGGAATTGCGCGAAGGAAACCGTGCTTTTCCAAGTCATTGAGATACTGAAGGATATAGGTATCGGGCGGACAGATTACATCCACGTCTATGGACAGACGGTTCAGATTGTCTTTGAGCAACAGAAGGATTGAACTCCCACCCTTGAATGTCAGAGGCGCGCCGGCGTCCACAAGGGTCTCCAGCAAGGCAAAGGCGCGGATGACCTTCTCCAGTAGTTCTTTGTCATGATAGCCATATTGCTGGGCAACGCCCTCTATCCATTCCTTTGAAAAAGATTCAGTCGAAATCATTTACGCTTTCCTCCCATATTTTCTTTATTTCCTCTGCAGCGCTTCTGCGTGCTGCATACCGGAGCATTTTTGACGTATTGATGGAATAACGGTGAGCATTGTGCATGATGTGCCAGTATTCAGAACCATGGAGATAGAAGAAGTCTGGATCGCAATACATATCGACCAGCAACTTCTCCAACGTCGGAATCTGTACTTCGCCGATAGTTTGCAGCGGTGCTTCGGTTACGAGATTCTTGACAATGATCGGAGCATCGCCAAGGTCCACATACTTATACATTTCCGTTTTGTCCGGGCGATGGAACGTGGTCAGACCCCGGTCTTGAAGTTTATGAAAGACTGCCTCGGAAACGTCTTTCTCCACTTCCAGATAGATGGCTTGGTTGTTGGCCAAGTGGTGCATAAGAGGTGATATCCATTGCCCTTCATACACGCACATACTAATCAACGGGAACTCCTGCTTCATCAAATGATATAGCCAGGAAGCCTTCTCGCCCGTTTTAGGTGTGAAATGGTTCTTCTTTGCTATGCTACCATAAACGCCCCTTCCAATCCTTTCCAACTTGCCCTGTTCAGCCAACTTTGCCAGATAGGCATTCAAGACCGCCCGGCTCATCGGATAGATGCTTTGAGCTTCTTCCAACAAGTCGGATGCCCGGAAAGATTCATTCCTTGCGGCAAAATCTGTTATGTATTCAATGACTCCGGCCATAGCAGTATTAAATCACCACAAATATACTATTTTAGGCAAAATCTACAAAAATTGCCGAAAATAATATTACTTTAGTACCTTCACGTGATGTCTTCGGCAGGCAGATTTAGAGTATTCCGTGCTGGACTAGACAACAGGCGTCGGGGTCCCACCTCATCCCATTCCGAACTGAGAAGTTAAGCCCGGCCGCGCCGATGGTACTGCACTACCATGTGGGAGAGTAGGTCGTCGCCACGCTTAGGAAGCCTTCGATTACAGCAATGCAATCGGAGGATTATGCAATATTTTGCCTATATTTGAGGCCGTATCAAGAAAGAATGCAATGGCTGATGTGCAGAAGAACGAGATAGTCCGTTTCCGAGATGGGGATCGAGTGGCCTTTGAGGCGCTTTACCAGAGGTATTGGCGTAAAGTGCTTTCTTTCACGCGACTGTACATCAAGGACTCTTATGAACAAGAAGAAGTCGTGCAGCAGGTGTTCATCAGACTATGGGAGAACCGGACAAAGGTCGATGCTGGCAAAGACTTTGACGGATTCATTTTCATTGTCACACGCAATCTCATATTCAACCGTGCGCGGCATTCCTTTACTGCCGAATCGCTTGCTGACTTCATCGACGGAGCCGGCCCGGAGTTTTATCATGACATAGAGGGAGGTATTGATGCCGGATTTCTTCGTGAGGCCGTTGATCGACTTGTCACGGAATTGCCGCCGAGGCAGAGAGAGGCCTTTGTTCTAAGCCGGCGTGACGGAATGTCCATAAGGGAGATTGCCGGAGTTATGGGAATAACAGAGAAGGGCGTGCAACGCAATATAAACCTCGCCCTAAAGTTTCTTAAGACCAACCTGCCTCTCTTCCTCATATTCATAAATCTTTAATTTTTTTTTCTTGAAAACTGCTGTTCCGATGTGGTGCAGCACTTTCTTTTTGTGTATTTATGTCTGTTTAGAACATCTGTATCAACTTCTTGATAGACATAATATGGATTTCGACGAATACACAAGAAAGCAATGGAATTCCGCTACTGTGGAAAACTCTGCTGACGAGGCTATCGGCAAGCGGGTGTGGAAGAATATTGACAGGCGTCTATTCCGTTACCGGACAATATGGAAATGGCTTGCCGGTGCTATGGCGACGGCAGCCTGTCTTACTGCCTTTGGAATGTTCCTCTGGTCGGACAGAGATGCCGCGCAGAAAGAACTTGTCCCACAGCAGATTGTCTATTTGGCTGAGGCGAACGACTGTCTGGAGCTTCCTGACGGCTCACGTGTCTGGCTTGATGCCGGCAGTTCGGTCACCTATCCGGAGGATATGACGAATTCTCGCGTTGTCTCACTCTCCGGAAATGCTGTATTTGATGTGACTAAGAAGGAAAGTGGACAGAACTTCATCGTCAAGTTGTACGATTCTTACATCGAAGTGAAGGGCACCTCATTCTCCGTGAACTGGAGTGGGGACGACATCGTTTATGTTACGCTTTATTCTGGTGCCGTTGATTTCGTCGCGGAGACAACCGGGCAGAAAGTCTCTCTCACTCCGTCAAACCGTCTTGCCTTCAGTCCGGCGGCTTCTACAATCAGCATGGCTCCGTTTTTCAATGGGATTTCATGGAAAGACGGAAACTATATCATAGAGAACGCATCGCTTGGAGACATTGTCGAATTTATCTGCTGGAACTGGTCAATTAATGTCACAACCGAACCGTCAATCGGGAACGGGCAGCGGGTGAACGGCAAAATAATGCACTCAGAGACACCGGGAAGTCTGCTGGACAAACTCTGTTTCATGCTCGATCTTGATTATGACAAGAGCGGGGACAACTACCTGATTCATAAATAATCCAATATATTATTACTGATAACCTCAAAATTATGACAGTAAAATCAAACCACATCCGCGTCCTCAGGGCGCTGGCTGTTGCCATTCTATCGTTTGCCTCGTGCCTTGTGACAGCGGCACAGGTAAGTCTGCGAGGACAAATGACGGTGGAACAGGCAATCTTACAGATTCAGAAGGAGACTGACTATTCTTTCTTTTACAATTCTACTGACCTTACAGGAATTGGAAGCCGGAATATTAATGTCTCCGGAGCGATAGAGACGGTTCTTGAAAGTCTCTTTACTGGAACAGCAATCACATGGCGTGTCCAGGACAAGGAAATCGTGCTCAAGAAAAATTTCGGCGAGCAGAAGAAAGACGATGACAAACGCTCGGTGAAGGGAATTGTTATTGATGAAGTGGACAGGACGCCGCTCATCGGGGCAACGGTTCTTGTCAAGGGCTCCGAAAATGTTGCAATCACGGACATTGACGGAAAGTTCACTATTGACGGCTGTGACAACCGCACGGTCCTTGACGTTTCGTATGTCGGTTATCAGCCACGCGAATTCCGTGTCGGAAACCTCGGAGATCTTGAGATTACTCTTACTTCAGCCAATGAACTTGAAGGAGTCGTAGTCGTTGGCGCCGGAACGCAGAAGAAGGTCTCCGTGACAGGTTCAATCGTCGCTATAAAGGGTGATGCTCTCAAGGCACCGTCCTCCTCCTTGACCAACAACCTCGCGGGGAAACTCTCAGGAGTCATAGCCGTCACCAATAGTGGTGAACCTGGTTCTTCCTCGCAGTTCTACATACGTGGCATAAGCACATTCGGAGGTCGCTCCACGCCGCTAATCCTTCTCGACGGCGTGGAAATCTCGGCCGCAGACCTCGACAACCTGCCGGCCGAGTCGATTGAGAACTTCTCCATTCTCAAGGATGCTTCGGCCACGGCGATTTACGGCGCGAGGGGAGCGAATGGAGTCATGATAATCACGACAAAGTCTGGAAAGGAAAACACAAAGGCGAAGGTTAACGCTTCCGTCGAGCAATCTTTCCTCCAACCTGTGCGAGTGGTAGAATATGCCGATGGACCGACTTACATGAAAACCTACAATGAGGCGCTCTTGAGCCGAAATCAGTCGGCTACGCCTCGTTACAGCGAGGCGCAGATTGCCAACACCGCAAGCGGAATAAACCCGTATGTCTATCCGAATGTCGACTGGTATGACCTGATGTTCAAGAAGTTCACGATGAGCCAGAGGGCGAATGTCAACATTTCGGGCGGCGGTTCAGCGCTGACATATTACATGAGCCTTCAGATGAACCATGACGGTGGACTACTCAACACGCCGAAGGCATATTCCTATGACAACAACTACAACCGATGGGCATACACATTCCAGAACAATATCGGCTACAAGATTACGCAATATACGAAGATTGACCTGAGGATGAACGCGCAGATTTCAAACATGAAGTCTCCGAACGTCAACTCCAGTGACATTTTCTACCAGATTTTCAAGAATAACCCAGTGTCTTTCCCCGCGACTTTCCCTGCCGAGGAGGGAGACAAGCATATCCGTTTCGGCTCAGCGATAATGTCTGCGGGACGCTACTACACGAACCCGTATGCGCATATGCTCAATACCTATAGGGAAAATAGGGCCAACAAGCTGAACGTTTCCCTTAACCTCGACCAGAAGTTCGACTTCATCACCGAGGGACTCTCGCTCACGGCTCTCGTGAACTTCAACAACTACTCGCAGAACTATTTCACCCGGAGCCTCACCCCGTACTTCTATGCCGTCGATATGGCTAGCGTCTCGGAGGAGTTTCCTGAACAGTATAGTACGACAAAGCTTCAGGAGGGAACGGAGTACATCTCGCAATCGGACGTGACTCGCTATAGTGATAATGTATTCTACCTTGATGCGAGGCTCAACTATGCGCGCTCGTTCGGAAAACACAATGTGACGGCCATGGCGATGTACATGATGCGTCAGTACATCAGCTCCGTGCTTCCGCAGCGCAATCAGGGATTTTCCGGCCGTGCGACCTACGACTATGACAATCGTTACCTCGCCGAGTTTAACTTCGGCTACAATGGTACGGAGCGTCTGGAGGCGGGTAAGCGCTATGAATTCTTTCCGGCGATGTCGCTCGGATGGGTGGCGAGCAACGAGAAATTCTGGACTCCTATAATCGATGTCGTGAACTATTTCAAGCTGAGGTCGTCATATGGACTTGTCGGAAGCGACGAGACCGGGCTCTACGCCGGCGCGCCTCATTATCTCTATCTCAGTAATGTCAACATGTATGGTGGAGGAAACTTCGAGTCGGGTGTCACCGGAGGCTTAAGTCAGCAGGGCCCTATGGTGAACTCGTATCCGGTTTCCAATGCCAGCTGGGAGAGGGCGACCGAGTTTGACATCGGCGTGGACCTTCAGCTTTTCAATCAGTTCAACTTCACATTCGACTGGTTCAGTAGCAAGCGCGACCGTATTCTTATGAAGAGGGCATCGTTCCCGTCGGTGCTCGGCTATCAGAACGCGATTCCTTGGGCGAACGTCGGAAAGGTCGACAATATGGGCTTCGAGTTCAGCGCAAATTGGACCAAACAGATAAACAAGGACTGGTTTATAGACGCGAGGGTTAATTGGACATATTCAAGAAACAAGTATGTCTATGTAGATGAACCGGACTATCCTTACGTTTGGCAGACACAGACTGGAAAGCCGCTTGACGCGATGAGGGGATATATCGCTGACGGGCTCTTCGAAAGCCAGGCGGAGATTGACGCGAGCCCGGACCAGAGCATCTTCGGCAGCACCATCATGCCTGGTGACATCCGCTACCGAGACATCAATGGTGATAACAAGATTACTGCCGAGGATCAGGTCATGCTCTCGCCTTACGGAAATATGCCGAGAATCCAGTACGGCTTCGGAATCAGCGTGCAGTGGAAGGATCTCGACGTGAATGTATTCTTCAACGGTTCCGCGAAGAGAAACATAATGCTCACAGGGATGTATCCATTCTGCGCGAACGATTCCAATGACAACAATCTGATGAAGTGGATTGCGGACAGTCACTGGAGCGAGGGCGCTGACAACTCAAATGTCCTCTATCCTCGTCTCGGAACGCTTTCTACTCAAATTTCCAACAATAACCAGCCGAGCAGTTGGTGGATGAGGAATGGTAGTTTCCTCCGCTTCAAGACTCTGGAGATAGGCTACAGACTAAAGTGGTTTAGACTTTATTTCAGTGCGGATAATCTTGCCGTGTGGTCGAAGTTCAAGTATTGGGATCCGGAGCTCAGCTTCAATTCCTACCCGCTCCAGCGGACATTTAACATCGGCCTGCAGTTCAATTTGTAAAATCATAGTCATGAAAATCAATATAAGAAGAATATTGTCCGCGTTTGCGGTAATTGCCGTGGCTTCCTGCCGTTACCTTGATGTCGTTCCTCCGGAGCAGCCGGATCTCGATGACATGATGGTCGATGAAGCGACCACGACAAAGATGCTCTATTCCTGCTACTCCTATGCGCAGAATAATGCGAGCATGCAGCTTTCGTCAAACCTCGATATGCGTGCCGATGAATACGTAACCCCTCAGGAATGGGAAAACTACGGTTCAAGGGTACAGTGGGGTGCCATAACTCCGTCTTCCATAAACGGGGACAACGGATATGTTTGGAAAATATGGTATGACGGAATCGGCTACTGCAACCTTTTCCTCAAACTGATTGACGAACACAATCCACAGCTCAATCCGAACATGCGCGAGCAGTTCATCTGTGAGGTCAAGTTCCTCAAGGCCTACTACCATCTGCGACTTCTTTCGCTCTTCGGGCCGATCCCGATTGTTGACAAGTTCATCGATTCGAATGCGCCTAAGTCAGAATTTCCGGGACGTTCGCATTTTGACTACTGCGTGAAGTATATTTGTGACCTGTTTGACGAGGCTGCGGAAGGGCTGCCTATAAGTTATGCAAACTCATCGTTTTACGGTCGCGCCACATCTGTCGCGTGTAAGGCTTTGAAGGCGAGGGCACTCGTACTTGCGGCATCTCCTCTGTGGAACGGAAGTTTTCCGGATAGGGCATGGAAGAATATCTCGTATGAGACTCCGGGCTACGGAAAGGAACTCGTGAGTCATGAGTTTGACAGGAAGAAATGGGAAAAGGCACGCGACGCCATGGCGGAGGCAGTCAAGGCTGCGGAGGCCGCTGGAGCGGAGTTGTTCTCGCTTGAGGATTCCGAGACTCTGCGCGAGAACCAGAAAATCGGTCTTCCGGTGATTCCGGGGCTTGGTTCGGACGCTGAGGCGGAGGCTTTTCGGAAGCAGGTAGTACTCATGAGATATGTGATGTGCTCCTCTCCGAATGATGGTAACAAAGAGACTGTCTGGGGATTTGTAGTGCAGGGCGGCACCGATGTCAACAATACCTTTATGTCCTCTCTTCCTCATTGGGTGCTCAGAAACGATACTGGTGCTAATGTAGGTGGCTGGGGCGGACTCTCGCCGACACTCTACACCGTGGAGCATTTCTTCACTCAGAACGGCTTCCTTCCCGAAGACGATCCGTCTTTCTGGCCAGAATCGGAGTACCACACCTCCGCTGGGCTCACGAATCCTGACATAACGAAGATAAATGTCCGCCGCGAGCCGCGCTATTATGCCGCAATATCATTTGACGGGGACGAATATTCGACGAAGATTGCGGCGGGAAATCCTCTCTATTGTGAAATGAGGAACAACACGAAGACCGGTTATGACGCTGCCATCTGGGGCACGAGAAACTATGTCGTGACGGGCTGGCTCAACAAGAAGTGGGTTCATCCGAACTTCCAGTATACCGGTACGGGCTGGAGCAACAACTACGCCTCCTGTAAAACTCCTTTCCCGATTGTCCGCCTTGCGGAGATGTATCTTTCGCTCGCTGAGTGCGAAGCGCAATGCGGCAACGTGGCTGAGGCCATAGTTTATATGAACAAGGTACGCAAACGCGCTGGCATAACCCCGTGGACTGAGGCTCTGCTTGCGGAGAAGGGCAAGACCGTGCTTCAAGCCGTGATGGACGAGCGCTTTGTCGAGTGCTACCTTGAGGGATACCGTTACTACGACCTGCGTCGCTATCTTCAGGGACGCGAGAGGCTTTCCTCCGGCAATTGGAAAGGACTCAATGCAGTCCAGACCTCCCCGTCCTTCGCCTCATTCAACGAAGTGGTTGATATAAGCCAGCCGTTCAGCTGGAACGACAGGATGTTCCTGCTGCCGGTCTCAAACAATGAGGTCTATTCCAATCCTAACATGGTCCAGGCTCCTGGATATTGATGAGAGAACATTGAAACGAATAACAGCGATGAAAAGAGTATTATTAGTAATCACCACATTATGCGCACTGCTCCTCCTCTCCTGCAATGAGGACTACAAGCTCTTCCCAGACAAGTACAACCGCATCCTTTCGCTCAAGAACAGCGGTGTGAGGGAGCTGCGCAGCGGAAACACCGTCAAGGAATACAAGGACTCGATTCTTGTCCTCAAGGGCGGTGGCAACCCCGACAACGACGCATTCGCGAGGATTGAGGTCATGGAACTCGGAAAGGCGTGTGAGACTTTCGGGTATGAGAGCGGGAGCATTGAGATAATTGCTTCGGAGTCATATTCGATAAGAGGCGGGGACGACATTGCTCTCGAAGGCAGTACGCGCAGCCGCTATATCCCAATAACTTTCTCTCCCGAAAACATTTATCATCAGGCCCTGAAAGCTAAGGGCAAGACACTTGTGCTTCCGGTGGTTCTCCGCAGTGAAACTGACACTGTGAACACCTCAAGCAGCACGATTCTCTGGAAGTTTGACATCAACGGGCCTAAGGTCGTATGGCCGGACCTCTCCGACATCAGCGAGGAGATTTCTCTGAGGGAGATAGATTGTGACATAGAGGCCAAGGTCGAGTACAGCGAAAGCAATCTCTCCACCTTTGTCGGAAAGATTGTTAGGGTAGGGCTTGAGACGCTGGTGAATGAGTACAACAGCAAGAATTCCACTTCCTACAAACTGCTTCCTGAGTCTTCGTGGTCTTTTGACGGTGTTGACGTCGAAGCCAAAAAGGAAATAGTGAAAGGCAGGCTGCATCTGAGCCGTGAAGGTCTGAACTCTGACGAGACCTATCTTCTTCCGCTAAAGTTTGACGCCGCCTCATTCCCGGTCGGAGTTTCAGAGGAGGTCCGCTATCTTGTTGTTACCAATCCGAAGTATGTTTACCGTCCAGTTGACCGCAAGGACTGGAAACTCCTCTATGCCAATTCACAGGAACATTGGTATGGGGCAACGCTTGATTTGCAGTGGTTTGCCACTTATGCCTTTGACGGAAGACCGGAGACCACATGGGGAACGCAATGGAATGGGGACAGCTCCAATCCGTCATGGGATGACTATGAGTATGACCCTGCCGACAAGAACCTGCATTCGATTGTTCCTACTCTGTTCCAGGGAAGTCGTGAGGTCCCTAATATCATTATGGTGATTGATCTGGGACGCGAATACAATCTCGGCGGCGCAGGAATCCTGCAATCGACCAAACCTCAGGAGCAGAAGGTTAAGAGATGCGAGGTTTATGCGGAGTCGGCCTTCGAATTTAAGACCGTGCGGGAAGGTGGCACCATCGCCAATTATAACACTCTCGATGAAGGAAATGATTGGAAGTTTTTCACTACCATCGAGCTGGACCGGCCGGTCAAGGAATATTGGTCGCATGTGCAGACAGCGGTGAAGGGGCGCTATGTGAAGATACGTCCGATTGAACTGTTTCCGGGTCTTGATCCGAAGGCCGTGAACATCGCCGAGTTCTATGTCAGCGAGCTTGTGTCCATCGATGGCTATCCGGTAAAATGAAAAAACCGAATAAAGTGACTTTGATTGAGAAGAATAACACATAATAACATCTAAACAAATGAGTATGAAATCAGAAAAATTTAACCTCTGTGGGGGGGGAAGGATTATTGCCCTCCGACACTTGTTGTGGAGTACGTCTTTACAGAATCAGGATTTGCAACATCATCGGAATCGGGCCGCCGTTTTGATGGGACTAACGGAACCGAAATCTTCTATACAGACCCGTATTATGAACTATAGTTGAAGGAGAAAATAGCCATGAAAAACATAATTTTTTCCGCCACTGCAATGATTGTAGCCATGACTGCTGTTTCATGCTCGAAGGTTGCGGGAATTGAGGAAAATCCGTCATATACATACAGATTTGCGGTAGTGAACGAGGAACTTCCGTCCGTCAAGTCAGATATGAGCAATGACCATCTCGTTTTTGAAACAGGAGACTATCTCGGATTCTCGCTTGAAAAGGACGGGAATATTGTCTATACCCAGAGGACACCCATACAGACAACCGAGCCACGTCCGATTTTCGGGTTTACTACGAATCTTGAGATGAAGGCCGGTGACCGTATATGCGTGGTATCTCCGCGTGTACTCCCTATAGATAACGGAAAATTCAATGACCGGCGGGAACCTGTCAATGCTGATCCGCTGCAGAGCATAACAATTCCACTTGTGCAGACCCATAAGGGAGGCAAGTTTGACGGAGTTGCGATGCCGATGGTGAGCGTGCCTTTCACTTTTACAAAGGATATGCTTGTGGGGGCAGACAATCAGATCCAAGAGGTGAAGTTCCTCAATCTCGGTGCACTGCTTGATTTCCGGGTATTTTCGACAGATGGAACATATCAGGGCGAGATTGTCCGGGATGTGATTTTCGAGGCGGACAAGAACATCGTCGGCGAATTCAAAATAAATGTGCAGAATGTCAACCCAGATGATGAGAATACGCTTGCCATTGATCTCACCTCCGCGAGGGCTGAAGGCGATTTCGCCGCGCCTCTGACAAATGTGGCGAGGACGGAGTCTGACGCCAAGGTGGGCGCGGACAAGGACCATTCCGGCTCCGTGAGGATGGTCGTGGCTCCTGGAACATACACCGGAAAGGTGAAGGTTAGGACGGACAAGGCCTATTATGTGTTTAATCTCTCTACTGCAAGGACATTTGATCGCAATGGGATATATCCTCTCGGCCTCAATCTTGCGAAGGCTACACGGGTTGTGATGGAGACTGTTGACAGGGCGAACTGGATGGTGAAGTTCGTGAACAGTTACTATTCGAGGATGGACTGGCGTCCGGAGAAAATGTATGACGGTTACTTGTCCACCGAATGGTCTAATCCGTGGAATAGCCCTCTTGTCGGTGCGGGAGAGGATGATTATAATTATCAGTGGAGCAATATTGACTGGAGTGTTCTTATCGGCGAGGACAGGCATCGCGACATCCCTAATATTGTTTTTGTGTTTGATTTCAAGAAAGATATTGAAATCGGGCGTATTGGCGTCGGAAAGTCTCCTCTTGACTGGCCTTACAACCAACATCTCCGTAGCTGTGAGTTTTATGTCGGAACTGTATGGAATTTCAAGAGCGCACGTGAAAAAGGAAATCTTGCGAACTATAACACAGCTAACGATGACAATGACTGGAAGCTTGTCCTGACAGCGACTGAGATTCCTAAGGAAAACGGAATATTCTGGTACGACGTTCCGGAGACTGTAAGCAAGGCCGATAGGACAGGACGCTATCTGAAGATTCGCCCGACTAGGGGCTACCGCGGCAACACTCCTTGCGAAATCGCTGAGATTTATGTCGATGGCATTGTGCAAGGGAATACCGCTGATGTGGAATAATGCGAAAAAAGTAAACATACAATGAAGATCATAAGAACATTTTTAGGTAAGGTACTCTTGTGCTCAGTGGCACTGCACCTTGCTATTGCCGCTGGAGGAACGGTTCTTCTTGCCGGCTGCACGAAAGGAAATGATGGCTCCGGCAATACCAAACCGGTGGACAAGCCTTCCGTAGAGGAAGGGCAGGGTGGCTATCTCTTCGCGCACATGACGAACGCGAACTACGGCTCGCTGTTCTACTCGATTTCCCGTGACGGGCTCAGTTGGAAGACGCTGAATGGTGGTAAGGTTATTCTTGAGAGCTATTTTGGCCATCCTGACATCTGCGAGGGACCGGACGTGTTCGGGAAGGCTGACAGAAGGTGGTATATGATAGGAGTGGTGCGTGGATCGTCGAAAGAGTCGTTGGTGCTCTGGCACACGACAGACCTCGTCGTATGGAAGAATAAAGTTCTCGACGGTGAGAAGTTTGTCGTGGATCATCTCGGCGTATATAATGAGATCCCGTTCGTGGGAGCGCCGAAAATGTTCTATGATGAGGACAGTCACCAGTTCATCATCACTTGGCATGCCGGCGAGTATTACAGGAAAAGGCAGGAGGCTAAGACCGATGAAGAGCTTGCCATGTACGATAGAAAAAATTGGGAGACCATGAAGACCTGCTATATTCTGACCGAGGATTTTGTGAATTTTACGAGGCCGAAACGCCTCTTCGCGGCCCAGGATGGCGGTGACCTTGCCCCGATTTATTTTACCGGTGCTGATTCCGACATCTCACTCATTGATGTGATAATCAGAAAGTTCAACGGTAAGTATTATGCCATTATGAAGGACGAACGCTGGGAGGACAAGGCTCCTAAAACCCATAAGTCCATAAGGATTGCCTCGTCGGACAATCTGCTCGGCCCTTACTCCAACCCCGGGCCTTCCGTAAGTCCGAACTGGCGCGAAGCCCCGATTATAATCCGCACTCCGGAGGGCAAATTTAGGCTCTACTACGAGAATTATGGCGAGCATGTCTATGAGATGCGTGAGGCCTTGGCGATTCAGGGCGCACCGTGGAAGGATGCGACCAGCTTCTATCCTCCGAAAGACGGCCGCCACGGCTGCATCATCCATGTCGATGAGGAAACTTACCGGAACATCGAAAACAGCTATAAGTAGTAAATCGAATCATCTCTCTTGTTGAGAATGAGCTGAATATCAAGAATATATGAAGAAAATATATCCCATTTTCCTCGTCTTTGCACTCATCGTGTCATGCACCTCTCGTCAGCCGCAGGCAGTGAAGCCTCCTCTTATGGGCTGGAGCTCGTGGAATGCCTATATGGTCGATATTTCCGACTCCATAATCATGCATCAGGCCAACCTTATCGTCAAACGTGGACTTAAGGACGCCGGTTACGGAAACGTCAACATCGATGACGGATTTTTCGGCTACCGCGACCAGCGTGGTTATATGATTCCGCATCCGCAGAGGTTTCCGGGTGGCTCAGCGCAGATGCGCTCCATCTCCGACCACATCCACTCTCTCGGCCTGAAGGCCGGAATCTATTCCGACGCCGGAGACAACACCTGCGGGTCGAGCTACAACAAGGACCTGAACGGAATTGGTGCGGGTCTCTGGATGCACGATGTTCAGGACGCTGACCAGTATTTCAACAACTGGAACTTCGACTTCATCAAGATTGACTACTGCGGTGGCATTCATCGCCGTCTTGAGGAAAGGAACCGCTATGAGGAAATCCGTCAGGTGATTGACAGTGTGGCTGGCAGGCACATCGACATCAATGTGTGTCGCTGGGATTATCCGGGGACATGGGTTGAGAAGATTGCAGACTCTTGGCGGATTTCGGAGGACATACGTCCCATCTGGTCTTCGGTCCGGCACATCGTGGAGAAAAATCTCTATCTGTCAGCTTATGCGCATGACGGGCACTACAACGACATGGATATGCTCGCTGTAGGCTACAACATCAAGCCTTCTCCGTTCTGGGAGGACGGGCTCGGACTTAGCTATGCCGAGGAGGAGGCGCATTTCGGGATGTGGTGCATAATGAGCTCACCGCTGCTTCTGGGCTGTGACATAGAGTACATTCCGGAGGAGACTATGCGGATAATCACCAACCCGGAGTTGATTGCCGTGAATCAGGACCCGCTCGGGCTTCAGGCCCATGTGGTTCAGCACGAAGGTGAGACATATGTCTTCGCGAAGGATATCCTGCATCGCCACGGAGGTGCGAGGGCCGTCGCGCTCTATAACCCTTCGGACTCGGCTGCCTCGTTCAGCGTGCCGGCCGACGTGCTGGAGTTCGCCGGGGAGATGAAGTTGCGCGACCTCAACCTGCGATCCGACCTTGCGTCGTGCAGAGTCATAGAGATGACACTTCAGCCTCACACAGCGAAGATTCTTAAGGTAGAGGGTGAGCGGATTGAACCTGTCCTCTATGAGGCGGAGTGGGGCTATTGTCCGGACTTTACCGCAATACGCGGGACGGGCGTGAAGTACATCCCTGTCGAGGGGGCTTCCGGACGCGCCGTGGCGACGAACCTCGGAGACTCCCCGACGAATTATCTCGAATGGGCAGACGTCTTCAGTCTCAAGGGCGGGAAATACAGAATCTCCGTTCGGTTTTCATCGCCGGAAGCGGTTGATTTTGATTTGGTTGTGAGCGGAAAGGCGCATCACGTATCGGTTGCCACGACGGATTCCGCATTCGTGGAGATTCCGTTCGATGTGGAGTTCCTCAAGGGGGAGAATGATGTTCGCATATCAGGCGTGACATCATCGAAGGTGGCCTTAGACTGCCTGAAGGTTTCTCTCACCTCTGAGAAAAATTGAAAATGAAAAGATTGTTTGTTTGCCCGGCAGTGATTCTGCTGGCCTTGGCTGTTTGCTGTAGTCCTGATGATGATATCGTGAAGCCGGACGAAAATAGCCACGCATATTGCGAGGCTCTGAGGAAAGCAGGCGTTCCCGTCAAGGAGATACCGCATGAAACAGGTGGTCATCATTGGGGCCAATGGCAGGATTTTCCGGCTTCGATGTTCGAGTGGATTGCATCGTTTCATGCAGAGTAATTGCTGCGTATATATTACATAGATTTGCTTCAAATGAAAATTAGACACATCCTATTTTGCGCGACGGCCCTATTCTCCGCATTTCTCTATTCTGCTAATGGCAATGTGATTTCAATGACGACGGATGGCGACCATTGTCCCTCCGCTAGGATTACGGAGTTCAGGCCCGGAGAGTTGTGGAAAGATACTGATGGCGTGGCAATAAACGCGCATGGAGGCGGAATCATGTTCCATGGTGGAAAGTATTGGTGGTACGGCGAGTACAAGACGGAGGGGGAGGCCGGCAATCTGGCTCAAGTGGGAGTCAGTTGTTATTCTTCTGAGGATCTTTACAATTGGAAGAATGAGGGCATAGCATTGGCCGTAAGCGATGAACCTGGTTCCGACATTGAACGGGGCTGCATTCTTGAACGTCCGAAGGTCATCTATAATGCCCTTACGGGCAAGTTCGTGATGTGGTTCCATCTGGAGTTGAAGGGAAGTGGTTATTCAAGTGCGCGCAGTGGAATTGCGGTAGCGGATAGGCCTGAAGGCCCTTTTTCCTTTGTACGCAGCACCAGAGCTGTTCCCGGCAAATGGCCGTTCAACAAGGACGAGTTCCCTGATGAAAAGGGCTTTCTTGCCAGAGATTTCGAGTCTGGGCAAATGTCCCGTGATATGACCCTATTTGTCGATGACGACGGCACGGCATATCAGCTGTCCGCCTCGGAGGACAACTGGACGCTGCATATAGCTGAACTGACGGATGACTATTTGGACTACACCGGAAAATATGTGCGCGTGTTCCCGGATCGTCTCATGGAGGCTCCTGCTATATTCAAAAAAGACGGAACCTACTATTTTATGGGGTCGGGATGCACAGGTTGGGCTCCCAATGAGGCCCGTAGTGCGTCCGCACCGTCAATATGGGGACCATGGACTGAGCTCGGAAACCCGTGCGAGGGAGAAGGCTCACAGCTGACCTTCAATTCCCAGAGCACCTTCATACTGCCGGTTGCCGGCAAGGCGAACACCTTCATCTATATGGGTGATAGATGGAATCCGAAGAATGCCATTGACGGGCGCTACGTTTGGCTGCCGATTGAATTTGACGGTGACCGTTTCAAGATTCACTGGCGTGACAGTTGGGGATTCTAAAACGAACTTCCACCGATGAAGCCGCGGAGGATGCGGTTGTCGCTGGTCGGGATGCTGGTAGTCGGCTTGCTGCCGGTTGTCTGGTTCTTGACAGACTGGGTCGTCTTTACGATTTGTTTGCCAATCTTGTCAATGTCGAAAATACCTACGTCCGCAAATTCATCTTGCGCGTTCCTTAGATTGTTGAGGTGGATGCAAGGAATCAGATATCAATGCATTGTATGTAGAGAGAAATCCTTAATACCATATTATTATGAGCACCAGACATTTATTCCTCCCTTTCCTTGTTGCCTTGGCTGGATTTGTCTCCTGCGATGAATTCAAACCTGAGGTGGCTGTCGGTTGTGTAACCGTGGACAATGAGTATTTCTGCGCCCTGACCAGTGCCATTGGCGGCGAAACTGATGGTAACCAGAAGTGGTCTTTCTATGACGAAGGTAAAGTCCGTGTCAATGTTACCGGATATCGCTGCCGCTGCAAAGATACGGGGCACATCCCGTTCCATCTATCTGTCATTGACATTGACCTCCCTGGCATTGCGACTATGCAGATCCCTCTCGAGGAGCGCACCGAAGGTGAAAATTACTTGAGCGGCAACAAGTCCGTCTCCGGTGTCCGACTTAACCACTACAAGCTGTCCGACGACGGACGCCATCTCGAGATCGACCTTTCGATTACCCTGTACCGCGAAACGAAAGGCGACATCCGTGTCCTCTACAAAGGCGCCACCAACGTAAAAGCGTCTCGCAAGTAATTGCATCCCATACACTTACCAGATTCGGAATTTGTTACCTCCTCGCAACGGATTCCGAATTTGCGTTTCAATCCGATGGAACATAATGCTGATATATGCTGTTGCTAAAATAATAATATTTTGCTATTTTTGCGACAAATACTAATAATCGTGCGTTATTAAATACTAAAATAAGTACGCCGCTAAATACTAAATATGATACGCAGGCAAATACAGATATGGCAACACCTGGTGAAAAATTAGCAGAGTCTTTGCAGGCTCTTTACACACACCTTTGAGTCCTGACAATGTGCGTATTACAATGCCTGTGCTGTTCAAGCTGCTGGCAAATGAGCCGAGTGCGATAGTCAGGGCTGTGCTTGGTCACTTTTTCTTCGGATATATTCACCCATATATGGACGGGAATGGCAGAATGTGCCGTTTCCTGATGAATGTGATGTTGGCCTCCGGCGGCTATGACTGGGTGGTGATTAAGACAGACAAACGCGCAGAATATATGGCTGCGCTGGAGACAGCAAGCACAAAAGGCGACATCCTGCCTTTTGCAAAGTTTGTCGTTTCGATTCTCAGGCAAAATGTGGATTTTTTGTAACTTAGGGGGCGTAAATATGAATGCCCAATGGACCCTATATACAACTATTCCCTTTGTGCCGCGCTGCCGTTGATGCTGTTTTTCGGCTTCTACTTTTTGTTTGCCAGAACTCCGGAAAAGGCGATTTTTGACAATTTTCTGCGCTCCCGACGCATAATGGGAGCGGCAATGCTGTTGCTCGCGGCCAACTATTCGGTGCATTTCTTTATGAAAGTCCGTTTCAATGACGCCGATGCCGCCATCCTCATAAACCTGTCCACTTATTTCCTGTGCTACTGGCTGTTCAGCTCGGCCCTTACCACATTGCTTGACCGCAATTATATCACCAGGTGCAGGCTATTGGCACATATGTCATTGTGGGTGCTGTACTCCGCGAGTTCCTGCATTGTCCTGAAACTGTTGCCGGAAGGGACTGTTCAGACAGTGGCGATATTGGCCTTGGCTGTGTTGCTGGTCGTATATGGACTGTTCCTGACATGGCGTTTGCTGCGGACTTATCACAGGGTTATCCGCATTTTCAACGAAACCCATGCGGACGACATCGGGGCCTATATCAAGTGGCTTTCCGTTTTCACTTATTGGGCCATCATATTCGGAGTGGGCTGCGGACTGCTGACGTTCCTGCCCGACAGATACGTCTATATCTGGATTCTGATGTCAATCCCGTTCTACATCTATCTCTTCCTTTGCTATCTGAACTATATGCTGTTTTACGAGCAGGTAGAAAGTGCAATGGAGGTCAATGAAGGGCTGGATCATTTTGAGGCGGAACCGACGCAAGAGACACCGTCCTACCATGCCGAAATCGCGGAAAGAATCGCGGGTTGGATCAATGCTGATGGATACGTCCGGACAGGCCTTACCATTAAAGACTTGTCGGAACAGCTTCATACCAATCGTACCTATCTCTCCGAGTACATAAATACCACATACGGAGTGTCATTCCGTGATTGGATAACAGGGCTCCGCATTGACTATGCGAAGCGTCTGCTCGTACAATATCCGAAACTGACGCTTGCCGACATTTCAGAAAGATCCGGCTTTTTGTCGCCGAGTCATTTCATCCGCATCTTCAAGGAAAACGCCGGATGTACGCCTACCAGATGGCGGAAAAATAGCCTAAACGACAAAGATGTGCGATTCTGACAATTGAAACGCTGTTTGTCATCGGGAATCGGCCCGAAATGAATTCTCTTTGCTTTCTTTGTAGGCTGAATATCTCAAGTCTCGCTCGAAACCCCGCTGTTAGAGCCTGTGAGAGCGATGGTAAGTCCCTTCCCCGAGGGGATGGATTTAGGGTGAGGGTAACGTGAACAAAAAAAGTGCTAACTATGGATAAAAGAATTCTGACACATCTTGTCCTCCTGACATTGATCATCTCCTGCTCGAAAGGCAAACCTCATCATACACCACATCCTGACCAGGGCGCGGTGGTGGTGACTGCCGACTGGAGCGGGAAGAACAGCGATGCGGACATCCCCCAGAAGTACCTCCTGAGAATCGCTGACGTGAAACAGGAAGTGAGCGGAGAAAAGAACACGTTCAAGCAGCTTCTGGACCCGGGACAATACAGTCTCGCGGTGTACAACACGCCTGAGCATATTGCTGTTGCAGGCAATGTGGCTTCCATGGACAAATCATCGGAAGGAGACATTGACCCTATGCCTGGTTATCTGTTCGCCTCTGTACAGGAAATCACTGTCCTGGCGGACGACTCGCTCCGTGTCACGGCGCCTATGAAACAGCTGGTCCGCAGACTTGACCTCGAACTGACATCCACAGAAGGCGACTACAGTCGTGTGCAGTCGGCAACGGCGACGCTTTCGGGAGTGGCATCTGCAGTGGACATTGAAACAGGCGAACGTAGCGGGGCGGCAACGGTGACGAAAACCTTCACACAGGACGGGCAGACATTCAGTTTGTCTTTCAGGCTGCTCGGCATTGTCCCGAATGAATCGCAGACGCTGGTGGTGGACATCACATACGCAGGCGGCGAAACCCAAAGAATCGATAGTGGACTCAGCGACGCCATGAAGGGGTTCAATGATGAGGCCAAGCCGATGAAACTCACCGGAAATCTGCATCTTCCAATCGAATTGGGGTCTTCTGCGGCAATCGGTGCGTGGAACGGAGGCAACTCAGAGACTGTTTTTTCTGATAAAGTGAAATGTTATAAGGCAGATGACCTTAAGATCGGTGATTACTTCTACTCGGACGGGACATGGAGCGACGGCGGTCTCCGCAAAATCTATTCTGACGGAAGAAGGGAAATTGCCGACCCTAAGCCGGGTCCGGACAGAAGTGGGGGAAAGGTGGTTATCGGCATTGTCTTCCAGACGGATCCGTATCGTATCGGATTGGCCGAAAAGGAAGCTCTCGGTGGCGAGGCTCACGGTCTTGTAATGGCGCTCAGGAACACTTCGGTCACCAGTTCCGTTCAGTGGGCTGCTAACTTCAACTACCTTGATGAGGGACTTACAAAAATTCTGACCAAAAAGCAGCTTTACGAAGATATCAGCGGATATGCGAACAGTAAGCATATTCTCAGCAATCGTGGCAATTTCGACAATTATCCTGCATTCAAGGCGTCGAAAGAATATCCGGCTCCGGCGCCTGCGACTACGACCGGCTGGTTCCTCCCGTCCTCAGGCCAATGGTGGGACATTCTGCAGAACTTGGGCTCAAGTCATGATTTGGCCCAGTCAGATCAGCAAAACTCATCGGCCACTGAAGATCCTGACGCGGCTGGGTTCGTTTGGAATGGTGATGTGGCCGCCGCTCTGAACGGATGGCTGTCAGAGGTCTCGGCTGAGGGCAAAAGCACATTCGACGAATCAATGATGTGGTTTTGGTCGTCTTCGGAGTACTCGAATGGCTACGCGCTAGCTTGGAATGTAACTATTTATGGTTGGTTGAAAAGCAGTCATAATTCGAAAGGATTTAGGGGATATGTACGTCCGATTCTCGCTTTCTAGGATTTTATGTCATTGATGATAAATACATTCGTTATGAAAACATACAATATATTATACGGATCATTGCATTTGGCGGGGCTCCTCCTTGTCATTGCGTCGTGCGGAAAGGATGAGGCCGTGTCGCCTGCTGGTGCTGAGTCGGGACAATCTCTGGCTGTCTCCATTATTGACAGTGGATATGCATCGGCCGAAGGGCCTGCTACCCGTGCGGTTGAGGATGGTTATATCACCAAGTTCAGCGAAGGTGATGCCTGTGGCCTGTATTTGCTTCGCGGCGGACAGACTGTCTATTCCAACCTGAAACTGACAGCTGAAACGGATGCTGCTACAGGCAGGCTCGTCTGGAGGCCGGAGACAGGAAAAAGTCTAGCCGGAGGATTGCCGGATGAAAACTACTATATCTACTATCCATATCAGTCGGACATGGCAGGCAAGACTGCGGCTTCTACAGGTGCGACATTGACAGATGCGGAATTCTTTGCTCCGCTGATCGGCTCGTGGCAGCCGCGAAAGGACCAGAGCTCTTACGAGGCCTATGCCGCCTCAGACCTTATGACGGCCAATGGAAGTGTGGAGACCGGTACAGACAACAGCCTCACATTGACTTTCTCCATGGCACACCTTATGGCGTTGGCCGTAGTGGAGCTGCCGGCGTTTGTTTACAGGTTTACTAATAAGCCCGGCATCCCTGACTATGTCATCTCCGGTCCGACAGAGTTTGATTCCAAGGCTTTGCCGTATCTTATTTCCGACGGAATCTGCCGCTATCTTTTCCATCCTTCTGCAGGCGTGGAATTTTCCGCCTACAATGACAGGCTGCAATGTGAATTTTCGATTGAAATCCAGCCCAATCAAATTTCCGGCGGCAGTTACAGGATATACAAGATCGATGGCGGAAGGGTTGTGAAACTTCACACCTTGCGGGTTGGTGATTTCTTTCTGGCCGACGGCCATCTGCTCCCGTATAATACGGATAAGGAGAAGGTGCAGGCCTCAAATGTCGTGGGCATTGTTTTCCAGACCAATCCGAGGCGTGTCGGGGACGCAGAAAAGAAAGTGCTCGGAGGTGAGGCGCACGCGCTTGTGATGGCTCTGAAGAATGCCGCGGTCGATGTTACTTTTTGGATTACCACACCTACCGAATCATACTTGCCTGCTTGTCGCTCAAAAGCGGAGGGTTATAATGACATAAGCGGATATTGGAATAGCGAGCAGGTGCGTAAAGCTTGTGGTGGCTTCAGTAATTATCCGGCGTTGAAGTCGGTAGATGAATACAATAAATATTATCCTGTTCTTGCGACTACGACCGGCTGGTACCTTCCTTCATCTGGCCAATGCTGGGATCTGCTGCAGTATTTAGGTGGTTGTCCGGCTCTGGCTGATCCGGCGGAGCAGACTTCTGATGCTTTAGGATATAATCAAAGAAAAGATCAAGGCGATGTCCCGGCCGCATTGAATAAATGGATGGCCAAGATTGCCGATAAGGATAAACATACATTCGCATCTTCTGATAATATCTGGACATCTACGTGGTGTGAATCTACGATTCATAATTGGTACATCTCTTCCAGAGGCTATCTTTATTGCCGCTATTTGTTTACGGCCGTAGACTATGGTAGAATGATAGTGCGTCCTGTCCTGGCGTTCTAGTTTTCGCGGTTTCTGTGGAGTGACCTTAACGCTTATGCAACTCCTGGCGCGCCTCCGTCTCCTTCCGAAGTAAGCGTCTCCGCGGTTGCATATTGACGCGTTTTTAGCGGTTCCGTACTTTTGCCCATGGAAATGTCAAGAACAGATTAACATGGGAGCAAAAGAAACAGCAATTCCGGCACTTGCAGCAAGGTTGTACGAGCGGACATGCGTGCGATACAATCAGATGTCAAGTTCGGTTCCAGTCTCCGACATTTTTGCATGACCTGTAAGTCGCTGAATAGTAACCATTTACGCTTTTCAGAGTTGTATATTTTGCAACTCTGAAAAGCACTAAAGCGTTGATATACAGTAGAATACGCGTTGCGCGTCCTGTGTCGGGACTGTAAGCGTCTCCGCGGTTGCATAGTAAGCGTCTCCGCGGTTACGTATTGACGCGTTCTTAGCGGTTCCGTACTTTTGCCCATGGAAATGTCAAGAACAGATTAACATGGGAGCAAAAGAAACTGGAACAACTTGCGAGTAGAGAAATCGTGTAAGTGGTTGAAACTCTGATGGTTGCGTAAAATGCAGAAAGCCAGGTCCTATGTTTTTTAGGGTAACCTGGCTTTGAGTGTTTGGCGTAATCGCTTGATTGATAGTGATTTGCTGGGATAAATGATATTCAGGTTGTTCCAAAATGCGTAAGCGTCCGAGTATCGCGTCAGTGTATCTTGTCAATGTATCGCATTTGTATATCGCGTCCGTGCCAACATTCGAGACCATACATCCGTCATCCTTTACTCCACATCCGTCATTTTTTTACTCCACATCTGTCCGATTTTGACGGGCTGGAAACTGCACCCTCAGCACCCTCGGGCGTCAATGTCGCTCGTAATGTCGCTCGTGGTGTCTCTCGTGGTGTGGGGCGGATGCGACAGTATGAACATCTTACTGGAGCGGGATCGCAGCCGCTTTTTTACATCAGTCATAACTTGTCCGTAGAAATAGGGAATTTTACGGATAAGTTGTTTATTTTGAATCACTTGTCCGTGAGAACCTGCCTTTTTACGGACAAACCGATCATTTTTGGAGTCAACCCCTGTCAGGACTATGCGAGTCTGTCAGTAAGCAGGTAGATTCTCAAGAACATATCTGACTATGTTTCCTTCAATGACTATTAATGATAAGAATAGTGTCCTGTCGCCCGACGTGGCGGGATAAATGGCGGGATAAGTGGCGGGACGCGGCCACGGGGGTGAAATGTAACTGATTGATAATCAAATATCTTTTAAGATAGGGCGTGGAAACGGAGACTTTTTTTGGCTGCGTTTCCACGCTGCGTTTTGTAACTTATTGATAATCAATGTCTCTAAAAAAATGGAGCGTGGCCGCGTCCCGCCGGGGCTACTGTTGCCATGCTTGTGTTCCTGTCCCGATGTTTAACAAATGTTTAACAAGAAATAAAAAATCGGCTTGGCGAGATGATGTGGGATTCGCTCCCGGGGGGGCGCGCATCCCTGGCCCTGCAACGGGGCAATCTTACGAGTGGCGACGGAGAAAGCTGGCGCCGGCGGGTGCCGGCATGGCTTTTTCGGTGTAAATATCGGCCTTATTTTACCCCGTTTGTTCAAATTTTCTGAAACGGTGAAAAAAATGACGTTTTCTTACACCATTTTCCAAAGTTAACTACATGTCGTCTGTTAGGTGGCGCGGTACGACGGCGCCTTGACCAAAAAAGCCCGCTGTCTATCGACAGCGAGCTTTCTCCTTACTCGTGATTCGGTTGGGATTCGAACCCAAGACCCACAGCTTAGAAGGCTGTTGCTCTATCCAGCTGAGCTACCGAACCATCCTTAAGTTTCGACACGAAGGTTGCCCTTTCGCGAAGAACAGGACTGCAAATATAGGGATTTTTTATTTAATGGCAATGTTTCCAGGCGAAAGTTTTTACAAATTTTATATGCCGGACACTCAAGAGTCTGAGACCGGCGGCGCCCGTAAAATGTATATTTGTCTATTTTAACATAAGAAAATACCACTTCGACTGGCGAGCAGCGCCGTTGTAAAGCATTGATTATCAAGAATGACTTTCAAAAGTGCCCCATTTTGGTCCACTTTTCATCCACTTTATGCAAAACGTTTTTACCTATTACATAATTTTGTAAACGAAATGTAGCGTAATCCTTAAAAAATAACTTTGGAATCTTTGCGGGTCTTTTCGGTCTATGTTCCTTTTCTCATCAGTCGTGTGCGTCCAGCACACTCCTTCTTCTAAAAGGAATCTATCCTCGAAAATCCTCCACAAATCTTTACCAACTTATTTTTTAACGCTTACCAAACAGTAAGAGGAATATTCAGGAGGATGAGTCGTCATTGAAGAAAAATAACCAAATCGGGAAACCCTTCAGTAAGAGGAAATCTTCAAGGATTACATAATTATTCAATAACCAATTAAGTTATGCGTAAACTTTTAGTTGTATTGCTTATGTTCGCCAGCGTGGTATCATTCGCGCAGCAGCATAGTGTCAATGGAACGGTCAAGGATCAGAACGGACAGCCCGTCATAGGACTGACCGTATTGGAGCAGGGCACCAAGAACGGTGTCATCACCAATGCTGACGGCCGTTATGATATCACAGTGTCATCATCAGAAGCAGTCCTGGAGTTCTCATCATTGGGATATTCCACTGTAACTGAAAAAGTAGGAGGCCGCGCTGTCATCAATGTAGATGTGCACGAGACCGCCATCGCTCTCGACGCGGTAGTCGCCATCGGTTATGGTTCAGTCAGAAAGAAGGACCTCACCACCGCAGTCTCTACCGTGAATACAGAAGATATGGCCTTGAGACCGGTCACTGACGCCTCTGGATTTATCCAAGGCAAGGTTTCCGGCGTACAGGTAACCCAGACAAGCGGCCAGCCGGGAAGCGGTATGGTCATCAGGGTCAGAGGCGCCTCATCCATTTCTTCCACCAACGACCCTCTCTACGTAGTGGACGGAGTGCCGGTAGGAACAGGAAACTATGCCATCTCATATCTTTCCCCGAACGATATCGAGACAATGCAGATCCTCAAGGACGCTTCATCAGCAGCCATCTACGGATCACGTGCAGCAAACGGAGTAGTCCTCATCACCACCAAGCAGGGCAGCAAAGGCAAAGGCCCGAAGATCAACTTCAGCGCCTACGTCGGACTTTCCAACGTCACCAAGACCTATGACGTCCTCAATGTGGACCAGTACCGCGAGCTCCAGAAAGAAATCGGCGTGGCCAATGTCCCGGAAGGACTCAAAGACGAAACAGACTGGTTTGACGAGACTTACAGAACCGGAATCACCCAGAACTATCAGGTGTCCGTGTCCAATGCCTCCGACAAGTCACGCTACTACATGAGCCTCGGTTACAGCGACGAGCAGGGTATCCTCAAAGTCGCATACAACAAGAGGTACAATGCGAAAGTCAATCTCGAATCAGACCTGTTCAAATGGATTACCGTAGGAATGGACGTTTCCTATTCCCATTACAAGAACAACGGAATCATCTCCGGAACAGGCTCCAACAGGGCAGGCGTCGTGCTTTCAGTAATCAACACCCCTACCTATGCGAAACCTTGGAGCGAAACAAACCCTGACTGGTACTGGACACAGTTCTACGGCGCGAACCTTACGACTCCGTCAGAGAACCTCGCCAGAACAGAGAACAACTACGACCAGACCGACAGGGCGGTGATGTCTGCATTTGCGCGCATCAACTTCACCAAGCACCTCAATTTCAAGAGCACGGTAAGTATGGACCGCCGCTGGGTGCACAGCTACTCATTCCTCGACCCTATCCACACATCTCATGGTAGGACACAGCATGGAGAAGCATCCGACTCAAGGACCGACGACAGGAGAATGGTCTATGACAATATCCTGAACTACAACAATGTCTTCGGCAAGCATTCCCTCGAACTTATGGGCGGTATGTCTGCTACCACATCGGACTGGCAGCAGCTTTCAGGCTCGAGAAACTATTTCTCACCGGACAACAACAATGCGATTTTCGGCCTGAACGGCGGTAACAAAGGCGGCCTCAGAGGCCAGAGCCAGAGCTGGAGCGAATGGGCCATAATGTCATATCTCGCACGTGCAGCCTATAACTTCGACAGTAAATATTATCTCACGGCGGCATTCAGAGCCGACGGTTCCTCAAAGCTTGCACCGGGACACAAATGGGGCTATTTCCCTTCAGTTTCAGCAGCATGGAGAATCTCAGGCGAGAACTTCATGAAAGACGTAAGGTGGATGAACGACCTCAAGCTCCGTCTCGGATGGGGACAGCAGGGTAACCAGGAAGGCCTCAGCGATTACGCATGGCAGCAGATGTACGCCACCAACTACTACGACTGGACAGACTCCAAATATGCTGATTCAGTTCCTACGCTCGGCGGAAAGTCCAACATCGGAAACCGCGAACTTACATGGGAGACAACATCTCAGTGGGACCTCGGTATCGACCTCGCAGTGCTCAACAGCAGACTCACATTCACATATGACGTTTACCGCAGATATACCAAGAACCTGCTGATAACCGTCCCTATGCCGTCCCCGTATTCTGACCTCATCAGAAACGACGGAGAAATGAGCAACTGGGGTATGGAGTTCGCCATCTCGTCAGTCAACATTGACAAGAACGACTTCAGATGGACCACCGACTTCAACCTCTCATTCAACCGCAACAAGGTCGAGAAACTCACCCTGCAGAAGGTCTATAACTACACCACCACATCCGAGGCTCTCAGCGAGCAGGTAGTCAGAATGACAGAAGGCAAACCGCTTTCATGCTTCTATGGACTGACCGCTAAAGGTGTTGACCCGGAGACCGGTATGATGATCTACGAGGATTATAACAAGGACGGAAAGATCAGTTCTTCAGACCGCCACTACATCGGTGATGCCAACCCTGATTTCATCTGGGGTATGACCAATACCTGGAGCTACAAGGGATTCAACCTCAGCGTTCTCCTCACAAGCTCCATCGGCAACGACATCTACAATGCATCCAAGATAGAGATGATCGGTATGTACAACGGCTCCAACCAGATTACCGACGTACTCCGCAGATGGCGCGTTCCAGGACAGGTGACAGACATCCCTAAGGCCGGCGAAGTGGACAACCTGAAGGCTTCCACAAGATGGATAGAGGACGGTTCATATCTGAAGATCAAGAACATCACGCTCTCTTACGATTTCTCAGGCAAGTTCCTCAGAAAGCTGAATCTCACCAAGATACAGCCGTACATCACACTTGCGAACATGTTCACTTTCACCAAGTATTCAGGATACGACCCGGAAATGAGCCAGTATTCAAGCGCTACAAGTATGGGAATCGACTGGGGAACATACCCTAACGTCAAGACCGTAACTTTCGGTGTCAATGTTGATTTCTGATGACTAAGGAGACATTATTATGAAAAAGATAAATTATATTCTTGCGGCGGCTGTCGTTGTGGCATTCCAGGCTTGCGACTTGGACTTGAATCCGCACACATCCTACAATGAGAACAATGTGAATGTGAAGAACGACAGCGAAAGCCAGTATTCTACCAGAACAGATATGTTGGGACTTCGCAACTCCCTGTATAACAACTGGGTAAAGGACATCCAGGAAAAAGGTTACATGGATTGGCTCATCTCTACCGAGACCAGAAGTGACAATGCATATTGCGGCAGTCCGTCCACCGGAGCGATTGTTGACATCGAGGCCAATAACCAGGACCCTGCAAACTCCAATATTGCCCGCGACTGGGACTGGTACTTGCAGCAGATAAGCAATGCCAACAACATTATCTGTAACATTGACAATATCTTCGCAAAAGATACCTCCGCAGTGAAAATGACTCAGAAGGAGCACGACGAGTGGAAATCCGAGGCATTGTGCTGGAGAGCATTCTGCCTGTTCAGGATGGCACAACTCTGGGGAGACGCTCCTATGATTACCGTCATTCCGCCGGAAATCACATCCGAGAACATCGAGGAAGTGTACGAGGACTATTATCCGAAACGCACACCGGTAGATGAAATCTACGGCCAGGTAATCGAGGACCTGAACTATGCCTGCGACAATGCTCCTGACGTGAACCCTTCAGACAAATACCTGTTCTCCAAGGCTTTCGCCCATGGTCTGAGAGCAAGAGTCTATGCCGAGAAACAGCGTCAGGACTGGAACCAGGTCATCAATGACTGTGTGGCAGTCGAGGACATGGGATTCTCGCTTGTGGACAATTACGGGGACCTCTGGGGCTATAATGACGACGATGCGGTAAGGAACACCAAGGAATCCATCTTCGAAGTGACCTGGTCACGCAACTCAGGAAACTGGGTGTGGATGATGTATCACCGCAATGCCTACAACCCTACGGACAGCTACTCCTGGGCAAAATGGAGCACACCTTCCAGAAATCTTGCTGCCGCTTATGATGCAGCCGGCGACACTGAAAGAAAGAATGCCTCCATCGTTTACGACGAATGCGGCTGGAGCCTCTACTATCCGTCAGCGAAATATGCGTTCATGCACAAGGTTCCGACCAATGCCAGCAGTACGATCCTGATGCGCCTCGGAGAAATCTATCTCCTTCACGCAGAAGCACTTGTGATGACTGGCGATCTGGACAACGCATACATCTATACGAACAAGACAAGGAACAGGGCCGGACTTGCAGACCTTCCGCTTTCAGTGAAAAACAGCAAGGAATCCATGCTCAAGGCAGTCCTGGACGAGCGCAGACTCGAGCTTGCATTCGAAGGCTTCCGTTTCTACGACCTTGCCCGTCACGATATGATCAAGCAGGTGCACGACGCGATGTCCGATCCGTCATCATCAAGCTATGACTCATATTGGCAGAAACGCTCACCGCTCACGGACGAGACCATCCTCTTCCCTGTGCCTCAGTCTGCCATCGACAAGAACTCGAATCTTACACAAAACCCTGGATATTAGAAATGAGATATTCATCTATCTATACTATTTTGGCAATGGCGTTCATGATGTCGTGCAGCTGTGATTCACAGACCTCGAATCAGACGCCGGAGCCTGAACCTGCCCCGCAGCCGGAGCCCGAGGTGGAAGCAGCCAAATCCTACACCACCACGGCGGACAAGTCCAGCCTCTTCGCGGAGAAGACCATCGCCTTCGGAAAGACAGCGTCAATGTCTCCATACGCAGTGCGCTTCACGGACGAGACTTACCAGACGGTGGACGGATTCGGTACGGCATTGACGGTAGCCTCCTGCTACAACATCCTGAAAATGCCTCAGGACAAGAGGGAGGCGTTCCTGAAACAGATGTTTGACACGAAAACCGGTATAGGAAGCTCATTGATAAGGGTTTGCATAGGCGGCTCTGACTTCTCCATAGAGCGTTTCACATGGTGCGACAAGAAAGGAATCGAGAACTTTGCCCCGGCAGAGTATGACTTGAAATATGTCATCCCTGTATTGAAGGAAATCAAGAAGATCAATCCGTCACTCCGGATCATCGGCTCCCCGTGGACAGCCCCGCGCTGGATGAAGAAAGAGGTGAACTCTAACGTCGACAGGTACTCCTGGACCGGCGGTACGCTCAAGCCGTCCTGCTATCAGGACTACGCGGAGTACTTCGTGAAATGGATACAGTATATGCGGTCCCAAGGTCTTGACATATACGCGGTTACCCCGCAGAACGAGCCTCTCAACGCCGGCAACTCCATGTCGATGGTGATGTACTGGGACGTTGCACGTGACTTCATCAAGACAGCATTGGGCCCTGCATTCAGGAAGGCGGGACTGGACACCAAGATACTCGTGTTCGACCATAACTACAATTATGACAACATGTCCGACCAGGCGCAGTACCCTCTGAAGATATACGCAGATGCTCAGGCCTCCGCCTACATTGCCGGTTCAGCCTGGCACAATTACGGAGGAAATGTCTCAGAACTGGACAAGATAGTCGCAGGCGCGCCTGACAAGGAACTGTATTTCACCGAAGCCTCCATCGGCACATGGAACTACGAGTTCAGCTCTTGTCTGATCAATGACATGAGGGACATCTTCTTCGGCCTGCTGAAACGCGGCGGAAAAGGCGTCACCCTCTGGAACCTGATGCTGGATGAGAACAAGGGACCATATACAGACGCCGACGGATCCTGCAAGACCTGTTACGGAGCAGTCACCATAGCATCCTCCGACTACTCCACATTGGACTACTACACGCACTATTACAACATCGCGCATTGCTCGAAGGTTATAAATCAGGGTGCGGTACGTATCGGAACCACCGGTTACACCACCTCGGGACTGGATTATCTGGTGTTTAGAAATCCTGACAACTCCTACGGTGTGGTGATTCTGAATGAAAACTCCGACGCCAGGCAGCTCGTGTTCATTTCTTCCGCACATTCGGTGAAATGCGACGTTCCGGCCAAGTCGATAGTCTCTTTGAAATGGAAAGATTAAAAGATTAGGACAATGAATAAGATATTGAAAATAATGACATTGCTTGCAGTGCCGGCAACTGTCGCCATTTCCTGCAAAGAAGAGGGAATGGATGTGAAATTCACGGACAAAGGTCCTGAAATGACGATTGAGAACTGCGATAACAAAGCATTCATGGGTGACTCCATAAGGTTCTCCATAAAACTGAATGACGAATTCCCGCTCTCCACATTGAAAGCGAAACTTCTGTTCGACGGTACTTCAGTCAGCGACCTGACCATCCGTACCAGAGAAAACGGAACATACAATGCGGCCATTTTCGTGCCTCTGTTGAAAGATATTCCGAACGGAACCGCGGAACTCGCGTTCACCTCGCAGAATACCGGATTGGGAATCACAGAAGAAACGGTTGAGGTCAATATCGACAGACCGCAGCCTTCTACATTGACCCTCCTCTGCGACGGCAAGGAATACACCATGACCAAGAGCGGCGACTATGCTTACGAGGTAACTGACAATTTTCCATCCGAAGCATCTGCATTGATCAAATGCGTGCCGGAGGCCGGCAAGACCGCGATCTGGCTCGGTTGGGACGGCTCGGCGCTGAAACCTGTCGCTGCCGAGTCTTCAAGCACGATTCCTTTCACTGCCGTCAAAGCAGGTACATATAAGATCTCGGCCGACCTCATGTCGCTGACGGCATCACCGTTCGGCAGCATCACATCTGCATTGTCAGAGTCTGCCAATGTGGAACTGCTCAACCTTCTCCAGGGTTCTATGATCAAGTTCACCGGCATTGACAAACCTGACCAGTGGGATCTGGATTATGATTTCTTTACGCTCAATGCGGACAACTCCGTGTCATTCAAGGCAATGGACGGTCTTTATAGGCTGACTGCAGATTTCGGTGGCAAGTTCATCAAGGTCGAGGCGATGGCTGACAAGGACAAACCTGCGACACTTGAATCCAATGGGACAGTCTGGGCTATCGGTGCTGGAATCGGCAAGCCTAATGTAGGACCGTCTTGGAACACGGAAGATGGCGTATGGTGCCTGGCTCAGACCGAGAAAGGTATCAGCAGGCTGACATTGACGGCAGGCGCCTCTATCGCGCAGACAGGATTCTCATTCAAGTTCTTCGGCCAGAGAGGCTGGGGCGTCGAGTTCGGTACCTACGCTTCTTTCAATGACGAGACCGGCTTGTTCAAGGTCACTTCTGCAGGCAATATCGAACCTGCAACTGACGGTGCTTCGCTCGAGTCCGGCAAGGCATACCAGTTCATTGTGGATACCAATGCGGGAGTCAGCGCTGCGAAACTCACCATCAAGACTGTTGAAATTCCTGTCAATTCATTGGATATCAAGGTAAACGGAGTTCAGGCAAGCCGTCTGTCGGCAACACATTACAGCATCACGTCCATCGCCTTGAACAAGGACGAGGCCATCACCATCTCAGGTGTGAAGGACCTTGCAAACTGGTACCTCGATCCGGACCTGTTCTACCTCGACGGGGCTTCTATAAAGCTCAATGTCGTAAGCGGCACATTTGCAGTGGATCTGTATCTCGACTACGGTTATGCGACTCTGCGCAGGCTTGCTGCAGACGGCTCCGAGGCTACAATCAATGACGGTGCGCTTTGGATGATGGCCTGGGGAGTTGCCAATCCGGTGATGACCAGCCAGTTCGCCTTCAATCCTGGTGCTGCGTTCTGTATGGCTCAGGTTCGTCCGATGGTGTTCCAGCTTACCGGAACTGCTGTGGATGAGAAAGACGGAACCACTCTCGGCGGAAGATTCAGATATGACTACATTTCCGCGAAGTACTTCGGTCAGGACGGCTGGGGTACAGAGAAAGGTAAGATTCTCGGCGATGCCGGCACCGTGAAATATACCGACAGCGCGGCAGAGTTCTTCGACACGACAGTCGGTCTGCATGACAATATCGGCCTCAAGGAAGGTGTCCAGCTGGAAAAGGGTTCAGTTTATGTCCTTACCATTGACCTTTCTACGACTGCTAATGACGGCGTGGAATTGATTGACTTCAAAAAGGTCAAATAGTTATCAGTATGTATAGTGTGGAGTCCGGCGTCTGAGAAAAGATGCCGGACTTTTATCGATTAAATTTGTTTTGAGCCGTTTTTTCAGTAAATTTACACGATTTTGCAAAACGATAAATGATGGCGTTTTCGCAACTGGTTGACACAAAAACATTAAAACATTTTATATGACACAGAAAAAATCAAACATTGTGGCTATCGTTACGATGTGTTTCATCTTCGCGATGATTTCTTTCGTGACCAATATGGCCGCGCCTTTCGGAACAATCTGGAAGAACCAGTATGAGTGGGCAGGAATGATGGGCAATATGATGAACTTTGCAGCATACCTCTTCATGGGTATCCCTGCAGGCAAGATGCTCATCAAATACGGCTACAAGAAGACTACACTTGCAGCTCTCGCTACCGGTTTCATCGGTATCGTAATCCAGTGGCTTTCAAGCCGTTCTTTCGTCGGTGATTCAGCCATCTATGTTTACCTCTTCGGCGCATTCGTCTGCGGTTTCTGCGTATGTATGCTCAATACTGTCGTAAACCCTATGCTCAACATCCTCGGCGGTGGCGGAAACAAGGGTAACCAGTACATCCAGATCGGCGGTACCATGAACTCCCTCACCGGAACATTCACTCCGCTCCTCGTAGGTATGCTTATCGGCACTGTTACGAATACTACAGCCATGAGCGACGTGGCTCCTCTGCTTTTCATCGCAATGGGCGTATTCGCATTGGCATACATCATCATTTCATTCGTTAATATCCCTGAGCCTGCTCAGGAGAGACAGACCACGAAATACGAGCACAGCGCATGGAGTTTCCGTCACCTTGTACTCGGTGTCGTGGCCATTTTCTTCTATGTAGGTGTTGAGGTAGGTATCCCTGCACAGCTTATATTCTACTTCTCTGACGCTACTGAAAAAGGCGCAGGTATCGCTGTCAATGGTGCCGCTATCGGCGGTGCGATTGCTGCCGTTTACTGGCTGCTCATGATGGTAGGCCGTATCTGCAGCTCATTCATCAGCGGCAAGATCAGCACCAAGGCTCAGCTCTCCACAGTTTCAGCCGTAGCCATCCTCTTCATCATCATTGCCATCTTCCTTCCGAAGAGCATCACCATGTCAATGCCAGCATACAGCGTTGAAAACGGATTCACAATGGTTGCCGGCGTGCCGATGAAGGCGCTCTTCCTCGTGCTCTGCGGTCTCTGCACTTCATTGATGTGGGGAACGATCTTCAACCTCAGTACAGAGGGACTCGGAAAATATACCGAGCAGGCTTCCGGAATCTTCATGATGATGGTTGTCGGTGGCGGTGTGATGCCTCTGATCCAGGACTTCATCGCCAAATATACCGACTACATGTCCAGCTACTGGCTTGTAGTGGCAATGCTCTGCTTCATCCTCTACTATGCGCTCGTAGGCTGCAAGAACGTGAACAAAGATATTCCTGTTGAATAATAAATAATAATAGGTATGAATAAAATGGATATGCCTTATGTTGTCGGCGTCGATGTAGGCGGACAGACCACCAAGATAGGCGTTGTGGATATGAGAGGTCAGGTTCTTGCCCAGACGGTCATCAGAACCGACACTCACGATGAAGTGGAACCTTATATTGATGAACTCGCAGACGCTATCGACAAGGTGATAGCCGATGCCGGCGTTACGGGACAGGTCCGCGGTATCGGAATGGGTATTCCTAACGGAAACTACTATACCGGAGAAATCGAGAACGCCGTAAACCTCAAATGGGGAAACAAGGGCGTGATTCCTGTTGCCAAGCTCTTGAAAGAGAGGATGAACGGCATTCCTGTAGCTCTTACCAATGATGCCAATGCGGCTGCCATGGGTGAGATGACCTACGGTGCTGCGAGAGGCATGAAGAACTTCATAATGATTACTCTCGGAACAGGTGTCGGCAGCGGTATCGTGATAAACGGAGAGGTGGTTTATGGCCACGACGGTTTCGCCGGCGAACTTGGCCACACCTGCGCGGTACGTCACAACGGCCGTCTCTGCAACTGCGGAAAGACAGGCTGTCTGGAAACTTACACCTCAGCTACCGGTGTTGCGCGCACAGCACGTGAATGGCTGGACATGAGCGAAGAACCATCCTCCCTCAGAAGCCTTGACAACATCTCTTCAAAGGATGTTTACGAGGCTGCCAAAGAGGGAGACAAACTCGCGCTCAAGATATTTGACTACACCGGAACTGTTCTCGGTGAGTCATTCGCAGACTTCATCGCATTCAGTTCCCCGGAAGCCATCGTGCTTTTCGGCGGTCTTGCCCGTGCCAAGGAGTTCCTGCGAGAGCCTATTGAAAAGGCGATGAACGCCAATGTCCTTCCTTTGTGGAAAGACAAGGTGAAGATCGTCTTCTCTCAGCTCAAGGAATCTGACGCTGCCATCCTCGGCGCTTCTGCTCTCGCCTGGGAGCTCTAATCAATGCCAATAACCGCAGTTTTCCTCTTAACGGAGAACTGCCCCGAATAGTATTACGGACGCGACTGGTCTCAGCCGCGTCCGTTTTGCGTAGCGAGGCGGCGGTGCCATATCGCTGTAGCATAATGGGAAAAACGTTTAAAAAAAGTCGATAAAAAAGTATTATCCCTATTGTAAATTTGATACTGAATTTTTAATTTTGTGACTTCAGTTTGGGGGACTGGAAACCATCATGATAACATTAATAAATAGTATATGAACCGCAGATTAGTTGCACTTGCATTGACAGGTATGCTCGCTGCTGTGTCTTGCAGCAAAACCACACAAACACTGCCATTCAGCGTAATTCCTCAGCCGGCGGAAGTCGAAATTTCCGGTGGGGGAGACTGTCTTAAAAGTATCTGATTGACAATCAACTCAGAGGTCCGGACTCGTCCAGCACCCTGAAAAAGGCGGATGAAACAAATTTAAAATAATCC